>Ga0265296_1001133_pt1 | contig 32615 bp, 29 predicted proteins | sample MunlanPumphouse1_FD_189073 | JGI IMG/M metagenome (GOLD analysis project Ga0265296, IMG submission 189073) | Groundwater microbial communities from a municipal landfill in Southern Ontario, Canada - Pumphouse #1 | ecosystem: Environmental > Aquatic > Deep subsurface > Groundwater | place...
GAAGCATTCCATTGAGGAAGCGCCGGTTATCGCCCGCCGGCCGCGCCCAGCGACCGCGCTCAGGCGGCAGTAGCGGCCCGATCAGATCCCACTCCGCGTCCGACAAATCCCCGCGACCCATGACTGCCCCTCAAAAAGCAGTCTTGAATCAGAACAAGGCGGGTTTGGGAATCCCTTTTGTCAACACGGCCTAGGATTGGGCGCGCGCGACTCCGCCGTAACGATTTTGGCTTTGAGCGCGCTGGCGCCATCGCAAAGTTTGACGGGATTTAGTGGTCCAAAAGCGCGCCGATCCACATTTGGACAACGCTCGCCTCAGCGCTCCTTCGACAGTGCATACATATAGGCCATCGGATTATTGGCCATTGCTGCGCGTTGCTTTTGATTGAAATTGAAGGTTTGGCCGATGAACTCCGAAATTGAACCGGAGACGTCTTTGAGGCTCGTCCCGACAGCCGTGGCCGCGGTATTGGCTATGATAAGCCCAGGATCTGCCCCAGACCATATCGATCCGGCCGCCACGATCGTTGTCGCCACGACGGGCTTCAGGGCATAGTCGAGAATGTTGAAACGAAGCGCCTCCTGAAGGTCCCTCAGTTCGAGCTGCATGCGGTCGCGAAACTGCCGGTTCATCTCGTCGCGCTCGAACTGGTCGAGCGCCGTCCCTAGCAGGGCGGCATGGGCCTGCACCATATCTGCGTAATTGTGGCGCATGCGCCGATAGTCCCCTCCCTTGGCCTCTTTGGCTTCGCGCTGGCGAAGCGCAACTAACTTATCGATCGGCACGCTGGGAACATCAATGAGGTCAAGCGTGATCGGTACTACTTCATTCTCATAGCCAGGCCGCTGCTTGCCGCTGCCGATCATCCCGTAAGCCATAAGCCTGTCGGTCACTCGCGCGAATTGCGTGCCAGCGCATGCATCAGCCAGCTTCGCCATGACCAGCAATCCGCCCTCCTGCGTAAAGGGATAGTCGCCGTTCGGAAGCGGCGCACCTGAGAGGCGGTGAGCGCGAAGCAGGTTCCAGGTTTGCTCCGAGAACTTGTGTGGCCAGACATCATAGATTTCTTCGGGGCTGTCGATCTTGCCGATATCGTAGAGGCTTGGAGGCAGTGTGTCCGACAATATCGTTGTCTCAATTGCCCTGTGCGCGCGTTCCTTTTGACTTTCTCCAGGGACGATAGCTGAACCGATCAACTCCCAGGCTTCGGCCATATCGTCTCGGCCGCTGTAGTTGGGGGTGTATTGTGGCATCGGCACGATTGTGTGGAGCTTATCCCACAGCAGGAGCGACGACTTCATGATCGCTTTGCTATGCACCTGAGTGCTTGGATAGTAGACCGCAGACCGCATCATATATTTCCCTCTTCCGCTTTTGGGGAATAGCCGCAAGCTGTCGTCAGCGTCCAGCCGGGCGCGCCGGAATCGCGAGCTGAATTCTCTCCGAACTGGGAGGAGTTTCCTCGGGCGCAGTGCCGGTCGGCGCGCTCGGGCGGAGGCATAAAACGGCGGCGTAGCGCGGACCCTGGTCCGGACCGGCACATTTTATTCGTTTACCCTATGGAAGGGGCAGCAGGACGGTGAGCAAGAGGAAATTCCGAAATTTATGGGAATGGCGCGCATGCACCCATCATCCAAGCCTCGTGTCTCAACTTTGCGCAGCTTTAAGATTGTCGAGCCGAGAAATTGGAGCCGAGTTAATTTGTCGTGTGGAAGTTTGTGGCTGATTTCCGCGCCAAGCTTGGAATATAGTTAGATTGCGGCGTCACATGGTTTCCGACCGATCTTTGAACGGCTTGCCGATGCGACCGGTCATCTACGATTTCGCTCGGGCGACTATGCGCAGTCTCTCGACGGCCGCTTCGGAAACCGCATTTCTCGGCAAATGTCGCAAAAGCCTGACCTGAGTGGATTCCTGGCGTCGGTCGAATGTCGCCTCTGAAAGCAGATTTGCTCCGCCGCGTCTTCCGCTACAGTTTTATGTGATGGCCGCACATGGTTTAGCCCACGAAACGAAGGCAACATTGCGTTTAGAGAGAGTTTAGAGATTGAGCGAGACAGATCGCCTCGACGAATGGCCCGTAGGCGGGCCACCGCGGCCTATGACGCCTGACGAGGCCGTGGCGCGTGACGAGTGGGTTGAGACATTGCAAAGCACGGTTTTGCGCGTCGGTGCACAGGCGGTTGCAGCCGTAATAGTTCGTTTGCCGTCCGGCGATGAGGGCATCGGTACAGCCTTTCATGTAGGTGAAGGCGTATTTCTCACCGCTCGCCATGTTTTAGACGGGAATGAGATTATATCGCTCGTTCCATATGAGCGCGGGTGGCTTTTTCGCGATGAATTGGTCGTTGAGGCAAGGTCAGGCGGGTCCCTAAACGGCCAGATACCGATGTGGACACTCCACCACCCAAGTCCGAAAATTGCTCGTGGCCCTTACTATCACGAGAATGCCGCCATTGATGTTGCGGCCTTCGTGGCGGAAGGAATTGATCCCAACACGCCGCTGATGGTCCTCGGATTTCACTATGACGATTGGATTGTGGATGCTGACTGGTTGCTGACCACCGGTACGGTGTTTGGCTACCCACCTATTCCGACCGCCTCGGGAGCGATCCAGCTTGCAGCAACCGTGGAGGTGAATGGTATCGTCGACACATATCGTGACCGGTACGTAAGATTTGTGGTCTCGGGACCGCCTCGCGGCGGGTTTAGTGGCGGACCGGTATTCCATGCGCGAGGCTTCGTCCTTGGCATGGTCATCGAGAGTTTGGAGCACCTAGGCAAAGCTGAGCCAGGCTTTTTCACCGTCCTCAGTGTAGAGGCACTACATGAATTGCTTGAGCAGCATTCCCTTACGCCGGCGACACAAATGCCGCCGACTCCGGAGGAAGTAAAGGCAATGGCCCGCGACGATCTTGAGGCTCGAGAAGCAGCACGGGCAGCGCGGCGGACACAGTCCGACTAATTGCTGTCCGAAACAAAACCGACCATCAGCGATAGGCCGCATAGGGCACATCAGAGGCACGTCTCCAACATTGCCATTAAATGTCCGCCGGCCAACTCCAACTGAAATAGCGGCGATAGACGTCGGCAAGATCAGTCGGCGCCGAATGCGACTTGATCGCCCCGCTGTACCAATGACTCGCCGTCGAGACCGGCGCGTTGAACTTCTGCACCGTGTAGGGATTAAAACGGTCAAATGCCGGAAAGACAGATCGATAGTCGGTATTGATCGTCTTCAACCAGCTCAGGCAAATGACCGAGGCTCCCGTCGCGCCGATGTAGGTGCGGCCCGCTTCGAAACTATTCCCCTCGGTGCAGATATCGTCGACGAGGAGGATCGTCTTGCCACTACGCGTCGGGGGCGACTGATAGGCCTTGCCGCCGACACCTCGGCTCGGCGCACGATTGAGCCTGATCGTGTTCAACTGATTTTCGACGCCCACGCTTCCGCCCGAGCTGCGCGCGGTCTGCGATTTGACGGCCTTGGTATGCCGAATGATGAGATCGGGCAGATAGGATTTTCGCAGCGACTTCCCGAGGATATTCAGCGCTTCGCCGATCACTGTCTCGCTGGAATCGGGCGCGTGGCCGGGATAGGCGGTGATATAGTCGATTTCGTCGACAAGTCCGGAAAAATAGACACGAGCGGCCAGCAGGCGGCCCCAGAAATTGGCGTCGCCAACGCCGAACTTCGACGTCGCGCGCGCATTTTCCGAATAGGCATGCGCCTCAGCATAGCGCGGCGAAAGCGTCGTGAAGGGTGCCAGCGCATAGACACGAAGCGGACCTTGTTCGAGAGCCCAGAACCAGTCGGCGAGCCCCAGGCAAAGGCAGTCGATGTAGCGCGCGACGTCGAGCGGAGACGCGAACTGGAAACCGTAAGTGCTCGCTGCGCCGTGCCACATCGCGTTCAAGAACATCAGCTGGCCATTGGCTGCCGTTCGCATGTCGGCTTCAGTGTTGCCAACGTAGAGAACCTCGCGCTTCGACCAGCCTTTGTCGGAGAGGATGTGCCGGGTGGCATCGGCCTTCGGTTTGAAAGGCATGCCGTTTTCGCCCCCGATGTAGTAGCTGACCGGACCCAGCGCGTCCTCGAGCAGCGCGCGGAACGGTCGGGGGGCGACATTCGGAAAGGTGACGGTCCAGTCATGGTTGCTGACGAACACGGGTTCGACTCCGCGCAACTTCAGGTAGCGGAGAAGCCGGATCGTCTCGCCGAACAGCGCAGCATCGACCGTGCCACGCCTGATAAGAACGTCATGGAGTGAAAATATCGCCCCCTTCAGCATCGCTAAAAATAGCCAGGGAGAGAAAGCTGTTCGCCGGGCATCGGCAATTTCTGGCCGAGCGCAGTCCGGACAAAGCGATCGAACCGCTCCTGTTCGGCCGGAACGGTGAAGATCTCGCCCGATCCAGCCCCCAGGCCAGGTTCGAGTATCACTCGATCGCGCGACCATTCGGGCAGACGCAAACATGCAATGGGGCGCCCGAGCTCGGTCGCGAAGCGGACGGTGTGCGCGGTGCCGCTCCGGCGTTGCCACTCGGCTGGGATGAGGATTTCGCCGAGGGCGGCCTGGAGGCGGTTGCGCTGAACGAAATTCTCCGCGCTGTAGGATATTCCGGGCAAATATTCCGAGACGATCGCGCCGCCCTTTTCGAGAATTTCAGCGCGCAGCGGCGCGGCGCCCTTGGGATACTGCTCCAATATGCCCGTGCCCAAAATGGCGATCGTCGGAACGCCTGCGCGCAGCGAATGTTCGTGCGCAAGCTGATCGATGCCCGCGGCAAGGCCGCTGACCGTCGGCGCGCCCCAGCTTGCGAGGCAAGCGCCCACATAGCGCGCCAAAAACTCCCCATCGGCCGAAGGTTTGCGCGTGCCCACGATCGTGACGGACCGCTCGCGCAGCAGATCAAGCTTACCCTGAACGAAAATCCAGTGTGGCGGAAACTCGAGATCGAGCAATTGCTGTGGAAAGCGCGGATCGCTTCGGAACAGGAGTGTGACCGCGTGGCGGTGGAGCTGTTCTGCGAGCGCATCACCCCGGCCGAGCGCGTGGTTGCGAATGGCTGACCATTGCCGGGGCGACATGGGCGGTTCGGTGCGCACGCGTACGCCCTGGCGTTCGGGCTCAATATCGGGGCCATGGTCGAGGACATCACTGAAACGCCGGCCCGCCTGGGCAATTGCGAAGAGCGTTTTCTGTCCGACCCCCTTGACCGACGCCAGCGCCAGAAAAGCCATAGCCTCGCTCGTACCATCGCGCGCCATCGACCGACGCGCGGGCGCGGAGTCGGCGGCATGGACATCATGCACCGAGGGTGGAAGGCGGCCGGAGTCGTTCACATCCATAGTATAGCGCGTTCGCGCGGCGGCGGGCTGGAATTGACAGGTCGGCTATAGATCATCGAAATCAATCGGGTCATCCGGAAACACGCGCCGCGCGACGAACAAGCCGATGATCGGAACATCAGGAAAGCGTTCGGACAGGATCGTGTGCATAGCGCGATAATGGGTGCCCGCCGTCAAGACATCGTCGACGATCGCGATCGAGGTTGGCGCGGGCTCTGCGCATGCTTCATCGATCGCGTAGAGCTCGAGAAGCTCCTCGACCGTGACGCGCTCGCCCTGCCCCGCTTCATGCGAGGCGGTTGTCGACTCGGCCTGCGTGACGAGCGCGCGAACATCGGGCGCGGGATTGCTCATCAACCGGCAAATCCGGACCATCCGGTCATCGGCGTCGGGATGGCCGGCGGCTTTCGATCCCGGGACGGGCACGAGGGTCGCGGATGCCAGCCAGCCGGCGTTGAGCGCCTGCGCAAGTGCCGCGGCGCTGCTTCTGATCGCCCGCGCCTTATAGTGATAGCCGGGCTGCCCCGACTGGCTGGGCTTCTTCTTCAGATTGCTGATGAGATTATTCGTCACGCTGAAACTGTAATTTCGGCCCGACGTATATTCGTAGAGATAATAGCAATTGTCCGCCGGCGTCAGATGATGATGGTCACCGCGGCTGCTGTCATCAATCAGGGATAGACGGGGGTTGGCCAAGCGCGTTCCAGATATCCTCAGGCGTCCGCACTCTGATGGCCCCTTCGGACTCGAATCGTGCGGGCCAGCTAATGTCGGTGCGATTGAAGCAAGAGTCGAGAATGAACAGCTTGCGTCCCTGATGCAGCGCGGCCCGCGCTTGCGTCAGCGTTCCCGAGGTCTCGCCCGCCTCGACGATGATCGTCCCTTCGGTCAGCGCGCTCATCGTAGCGTTGCGCTCGGGGAAGAAGAGCCGGTTATGCTGCGGTGACTGCTTGCTGTACCGCAGCACCGGCACTTGCGAGATGAGCAGATGATCGCGCGCGACCGTCTCCTGAAGCTCCAGGTGTTCTTTGGGATAACAGGTGCCGAGCGGCGTGCCGACGACCGCGATGGTCCGGCCGCCGCGCGCGATTGCCGCCGAATGCGCCGCGACGTCGATCCCGCGCGCAAGACCCGACACGACCGTGAAATCGCGCTCGACAAGCTCGCGTGCCAGACGGGTCGCGCGCTTTATGCCGTCTTCGGACGGCTCGCGGCTGCCCACGACGGCCATACAGCGCGTCTCGGACAGTTCCCAGGCGCCGCGATAATAGAGGAGCTCGACCGGATGCTTGGCGTCGCGAAGCTTGGGCGGATAGTCGCCGGCGTGATGAATGCGCACGCCGAACTGATGAACGCCGGCCTTCTTGAGGCGTGCGAGTACTTCGGCGGCACATTGGCCGGCGAGCTGCGCCGACACGAAGTCGGACGGCAAGGCGGTAGGGTCGTTGGCAAAGCGTTCCGCAAGCGTCTTAAATGTCGCGCCCTTTTCGAGCCAAAGCGCCTCATAGGCACCCAGCTCCCTGCGCGGCGAAATCGGCGAAATCGCGGGACCGGCGTCGCTCAACGCGAGCCGCATCATCATGGCGCTGCCTGCCAAATCTGCCCCATCTGGGCGTCTCCTTCCCCGCCTCGTCGCCTGCCCCCGAGCAGCGGCTGGTGTGCAGCGTAAGCTTGTGCATAGCAAGAAAAACGTCTTACCGGTCCATCAGCCGCACACCATTTGCGCTGAAAAGACTGTATGTTCATGTTTTGTTTCCATGTCAACGCCATTGCGCTTGCCGCCCGAATTGAGAGCGATATGCTGATGCGATGTCCCTTACCCCTGACACCCCGCCGCGCAGACGTATCGTGAAACATGCGGTCGACAAACATCGCTATTGGAACGAACTCGGTGAAGACGATGTGCGATCCGCCCTGGTGGATCAGCAGAATGAAGGCATTTCGAACTGATGGGTGCTCGCAGAGCAAGTCCCATCAGGCCCGATCAGCTCGAATTTCTCACAGGTTTTGTGAAACGGGATGAACCGCGCACGTTGCTCGTGGCGCAAGGGGGCACCGGCAAGACGACCGCGGCAAAGCTGGTAGCGATCCAGCTACTCGCCGAGAAGTCCATTGATCTTGTCCTGGTGGTCGCTGGCACCAAGTCCCTCGCTCAACAATGGCAGATTTTGCCCATCGACAAAGATCTGCGCGGGCAATTCACCGCTAAGGTCTCAGCGACGACTTACAGCGAGTTGGCAACTTACCCGGATGGCATCTGGGGCGCTGCTCCCCCGGATACCAGGTGGTTGGTCATTTTCGATGATGTCGACTGGGTTGCTGATAGCATCGAACTCATATCCGCCGACGTGTTTGCGCGTTTTTCGAGAACGCGCGCGCTGTTTATTGCGCGGACGGTTCCTCCGATCGAGGTCGACGCGCGCTTTTCCTTTGGGCATGAGATATTCGACCGGCAAGCCCTGATGCTTCCCACAACCCAAGCGCGCCTCAGCCCCTTCGCGCCGAGCATCGACGTTTTGCAAAAGGTGCAGCGCCGCTTGGTACAGCTCGACGATCTGTCATGGCGAGAGTTTGAGCAGCTTATTGCGCGCATGCTGGAAGTCGATGGCTATGCGGTAGAGTTGATGCAGGGCAGCAAGGATGGTGGCGTCGATGTAATTGCCGTCAAGGAAATTGATGGCATCGGATTGTTGAAGTCGGTTTGGCAGGCCAAAAAACACCGGGTTGATCGAAAGGTAAGCCTGTCGGTCGTCCGCGAACTCGCAGACACGCGTCAGGAACACAGCGCAAGCAAGGGAATTATTGTGACAACATCGTTCCTTACCCGAGATGCGTTGGCTCGCGTTCAGCGGGATCGATACTTGCTGTCAAAAATGGACCGAGACGATCTGAATGCTTGGCTGCTGCGATCCCTAGAAAGTCGCTGAAATTTCCGATGACGATGGATCCTGAAACTACGCGTTCATGCAGGTTCGGCTATGATCGGGTGCCCGACTTTGGGCGTCCGGCAATCACCGGTCGCCGAAAACCAAACGTCCGCTCTGAGGATAAATCAAGGCCGGTCGCTACGACCGACATGAGGCGCGAAGCGGAAACGTCCGAGGGGGAACTTGCTCGACCCGCATCCGCTGGTCCGGTTCCCAAACGACAGGTTGCTTAAAGGGCGATTGTACCGAGATCAGCGGTGCATTGTTGTTTGTCCGAGAGGCAAGCGCATCCATTCGCCTACGCACCCGCGCCGCGATGTCCCCCGCGCAAATCCGTCCTTCAGCCTATCTAAAATGCAGTAAGAATCCCATTTATATTATATGTGCTATCGCCAAAAATCGAATATCTGAAAAAAATCACTCACCAGTTTGGGAGAATCTACCGACCATCCTATAAATCAGGGTCGGAAAAATAAACATGTCCGACGAGCCTAAATTTTGTCTCGAAGGAGTGATAATGAAAAGTTGCGTGAAAACGAATGATGTACTTCTAGACCAGTATTACACACGTCATCACGTAGCACAGAAACTCTATGGCATTCTCCATGAATATGTCGATCTGAGCCGCTACCAGCTAGTCGAGCCGAGCGCCGGTACGGGATCGTTTTTCAGGCTGATGCCCCAAGGGAGCCTGGCGTTCGACGTTGATCCAAAATATCCGGGTATCGCACCGCTGATTTCCTATCTGTTGAAATCCGCAGCGAACGAGAGGTGGCTGTGGTCGGCAATCCGCCTTTCGGCCGGAATGCCAGTATGGCAGTACGCTTCTTCAATCATGCTGCATGGCAGGCGAGTGTCATCGCACTGATACTGCCGCGAAGTTTTCGGAAGGCTTCCATAGAAAATCGCCTCGATCGTAACTTCCATCTAATCCACGAGGAGACCGTGCAGCGTGACGCGTTCATGTTCAGGTCCAAGCCGTACGACGTACCGGCGGTATTCCAAATCTGGGAGCGTCGCGATGACCTGCGAGAGTTGCAACATGTCGCAATCCATCATCGGGATTTTAGTTTTACGACGCCAGATCGAGCCGACTTCGCGATACAGCGCGTCGGTGCGCGAGCAGGTCGGGTGCACCAAGACTTCACGCGGAGTCCGTCTTCCCACTATTTCATTCGAGGCGAGGTGGAGCCAATAATGAAACGGCTCAACTTCAGCAGGGTCGCGCTCAACGTGGCGGGCAATCCGAGCTTATCAAAGTCGGAGATCGTGTCGCTCTATCGCCAATTGACCGGGAGGTAAGCATTCACCCGAAGAGTCATCATCTGAGATCTCAGCTCGTTGGAGACATCGGCTTCGCGACGTTGCGTTTCGTGTCTAGAGACCGGCACGTTTCGCGGGCGAGGCGAAGCGCATGAATAGCATTATGGAATTTATAGGGGTCAAAATGGGCTTGTCAGCCGATTTCAGCGGTTCGGAGGATAGAGCGCGCGAAACGTCGTCACACGCATTGTCGAGCGCATGGCGGCGCGCAACATCTTGCGATCTTCCGCCGCCGCGGTCCAATTCGCTGGGACTTGGCGACCGTTAAGCGCGCCCACGATCTGAATGTGCCTAGCTGTCGACAGCCGGTCGGCGAGCCGGACGATCAGCCATGCGAACAGGCGCGGCATTTCGCGCATAACGATGGTCGTGACATAGACGGCAAAGACTAAGGCAGTTGGTTCAACGATAAACATTCTATTTTCTCCTCTGATCTTCGGACAACCTGCTGCGCTCCATTTACTTTCTCTTTGTCGGGCCTGCAGGCATCGCTTTCAGGGCCTTGCAAGCGCCAGACGGCAAAGCGGCATTCGAGAGTGCCGGCACCGGACGTCGTCGAGGCCCGGTGCCGGCACGGTGTCAGCGAGAAATTTGGGCGTCGCCGCCGCCATGACATATTCGGGCGGGACGATTCCGGTCCGGTCCCACCAACGCTCGGCCAAGCGTTTGCGAGAGTTGTCGGTCCGCAGCCAGTTCTGGCGAACCTTGCCGTAATCGCGGTGCTCCGGGTCATATCCTCGCAACGTGATAAGGAGATGGACGTGGGGTGCGATTTCGGGCTGATCGTCGCCTTCCGCTTGATGATGGATCGCCCAGTCGACGACCATACCGCGGGCGACCAGATAATCCTCGGCAAAGCCTTCGATCAGATTGCGCCAGAAGGCGAGGTCCTCATGGCGCGGCAGACTGCCAACGCAATGCGCGATTGTCGGCTCGTCGGGCCGATACCGGGCCGCATTCTCGTCCGCTTGTGCCCACAGCGCGATTCCCCCCAGCTTGGGTCCAGCGGCGCGGGCAGGAGCACATCGGCCCGCCGCCGCAAGGTCGGAGCGCGACGCCCAGTTCGGCGTCGGCCCCCATTCATCGACGCTATTCTGGCGGTTGATGTAAGCGTAGCTCGCCTGCGCGGTTCGGTGGGTGCGCAAGAGTTCGGGCGTATAACGGCTTGACCGGTCCCGGATCACATAGCGGGTGTTGAACGGTCGGATGTTGTGGATGGTCGTCATTTGGTACGTCTTTCTATAAAGGAGAAAGGGACCGCATCGCTGCGGTCCCATTGCTGAGTTTATGTGTGATGGAGGGATGGCGAGACGGCGCCGCAGCGGCTGCTGGACGTCGATTCACCGGATATTTAACGCTGGTCGCTAGACCGTGCCCTGACGGGCATGACAGCGGCCCATCGCATGCGAAGCGTTGTGCATATGCACGCTCGCAGGCCTCGCTGCTCGCGCGACCCGAGCAGCGAGGCCATTTTGTCTTTCCATGGTGGGCTTACGAGTTACGCTCGCTCAGGCATGGAACAGCCCGTCTTCGAAGCTGACCCATCGCGCAGTCTCATCGCCCGCAGCAAGGCGTTGTCGATAGTCGCGATAATGATGCGCGAACGAGTCTGCACGGCGGATTGGGCGTGAGTTCCCGATATCGGCGAGCGCGGCCTTCAGATACTCGCTGGCGTCGATCCAGTCGCGCAGGGCCAGCATCGTCTCGAAGAAAGGTTCCGGTCGCGCGCTGCGGAACGCTTCGACATGCGCCCATAGCATTAGCCGCGCCGTCGCGACGCGAAGCGCATGGTCTTCGGTTGCCGCCGGCGCCGAGCGCGACCAGGCAAGCTCGATGTCCGCATCGCCGGTCTCGGGCATCGGGATCGAGAAACGACGGCACGCTGTTCGCTCATCGAACCCACGGTCACCCATTGCGGCGGGATCGACAGCCGTCTCGCCAAAGCAGAGTTCTGCAAGAGCCGGCTCGACGAAGAAGCGCCGGCTGATCGCGTCCATCGCCAGCGTCATGCGATCGGCCGTGGACGCGATCTGGACAACCCCTGGCAACAGCGTCTTGTCGAGCAAGTGCGGCAATGGGATTTCCGACTTGCGCGCGTCGGAGACGCAGATCGTGTTGATCCAGCGATGACCATCATCTTGATCGACCATCGTCAGGACCGCCGCCGCAACCGGCCTGCGTGCCAGCGCCGGATGCTCGTCTGGTATGTCGTTAACGGGAATGCACGCCAGACCGATGACCTGTAGGCATTTGGGAAGTTGGTATTCGTTCACGATATTCTCCTTTCGGAGGATCAGGGATCCGAGACAGAACTCCTGCCTCTTTTCCTTTCACCCTGTTCCTCGCTTCCCGCGTCAGCGTCTCCACTGTTCGGCGGGCGCGCAGCCGCGTTCCGCTTTTCCATCCGGCGGACATGCGAGGCCGTTCTGCGGTTTCACCGCAGGGGTGATTTTGATTTTGAGCAGCAGGCCTTTCTGACACTTAGGCAATCAATTCTAAGCCGGTTGAACTCGCCGCCCGCTTCCCAACAGCGAACTGGGAACGCCACTTCGACTATTTTGGTCGTTAGAGGCTAGGAGCCAATGGGCTCAGACTGAGCGAGACTGCCCCGAACGCAGCGCCCCCGTTCACTTGCTCAAGAACGCGAGCTCCACAAGAAACCCCATCATCAGCGCATGCGACCCGGCGAGGGTATCGATGGCGGCGTACCGCACGTTATCGAGACCCTCGCCGGGTTTGAGCTCCGTTTCGAGGTTTACGCCTTCCCGCTAGAGGTCAGTGTCATTTGGCTGACGCCTTAGCGACCAGAATCCGGCTGCTAATTGCGCATAGCGAGCTCGCTGTTCTGCGTTTGCTCCAAGGGTTAACACCATAAGGCTGAAGGGCGTTTGCTGCGCCGTCCCGTCCGGTTTCAGAAATTTGACGCGCCCCTTAAGAAAGAAGATATCGGCGTCCAAGCTCAAAACCTCGTGGAAAAATGCCGAATCTGTTCTGACCGGAACGAGGCACACAACGGTGTCAACGTGGCCAGCTGACCATTGCTCATGAGCTCGGCGTAGCCACTGCAGCGCACATGAGTACGGCGGATTGACGAAAGCGAGACGCCCTGACCATGTCTGGCTAAGTCCGTCGCCGCCCCTACTGGCCAATATCTTACGGCGCGCCAGGACAGGGCTGAGTTCGTGAGCGCATGGATCGAGATCTATTTCGCCAAACGCTTTATAAATATTGTCCATGAAATCTGGCGGGGTGAAGCGGGAATCGCGATCTTCCTTCTCACCCAGCGCCCAATACGCTCGAGCGGGAGCTTGACGCCGAGCTCTCGGCGCAAGCGCTGCCAGCAGGCGCAGCAGGTCTTCAACTGAGCCCGCACCATTTTCGAGGTCGAGGATGGCCGTGTGCGACAGTCCGGTTCGCCTAACCAAATTCTCCAGCGACTTTCCATGTTTGATACGGGTGTTGCGGAGCTTTTCGAACAGCGTCTTACCGGCACTCAGACCCGTCAGCATGAAATTGGTTGAGTCCATGACCGCCACTAGCGTTGACACGGTGCCGACACCCTTTTCAAGCCGCGTAATTGTCTGGGGCGACACTCCGACATGCTTGGCCATGACCTTTCGCGACCAACCCTTTGATACGCGCGCTTCGCGCAATTCAACAATTAGGTTAGCACGACTTTCGCCTCCAGGCTCCGGGCGGACTGACGATCCGGCCGAACCGCTACTAACCTTCGAACCGATGCAATTCGACGATTTGCCGCCGAACGGCAATTTTGCCGCTGACAGCCCGGAAGGAGAAGCGTTCGCCCAGACATCCGAACCGCGGGGGAGTGCGGGGGATGTAAGGGATAATTTATTCGACTGCTTTGTGTTCTGTGCATTTCCCATGGCTATGGTTTCCTCGCTCGGCGAGCGAAGCCATGGCTGCTTGGCAGCAATGTTTAGGCTGGTTCATTCATGACCTCGAACGCCATTCAAGCCCGCATCAGCAGATGCGGAGCTCGAAAATTGGCGCGAATCACAAATTCATAGGTCACCGACTTGGGATGCTATCCCCGCCGCATGTTCGCAACTGTGCCGGGCATATAGACCCTAAAGATGAATAAATCTTTAATATAGCTGCGAAGTTTCTCTGGGTAATCGGAATCCTCTGTGCGAGCGCGCCATCTCGGCCAAACAGAATTACGAGAACGCGCGACTGTGTTCGCATCGTCTTGGGGGTGAGAGTCGATACAAGGAGCATGATTTCCTGACAATGAGGCCTTCAGCGTCCGCGCCCGCTGGGCTCTCGGCCGGGCAGCCCGCGATCGTAGGGATTACGGCCCTTAGATGGCTTCGACCGTTTCGCATTTTGTTTCGCTGTTCGCCGCTTGATCCCGAACGCCATGATCGCCGCGGCAGCCGCCATATCCTCGCTGGATCGAGCCGATGCCAACGCGCGCTTCAACCGGTCCGCCGCCTTCGGCGGATCGAACCGCACCGAACCGCGCTTGATCAGCAGCCACTCTTCGTCGAGCAGCGGATCGCCCATGTGCAGCAACCGGTCCGCTTCGTTTGCCCGCAGCGGCGCGGCTGGCCGCAAGCCGGAATCGACCATAAGATCATGCAGGATATCGCTCCGCGTCTCCTGTTGGACGAACCAGGCGGCGCGGGTGCGGGCGCGTAAGTCGGGCAGTGCCAGCCACTCGGCGCGAGACCCGAGGGCGTCGCGCAGCGTCTCCACCGTGTCCGGTGCCTCGGCATCCGCACGCCGCGCGAACAGGAAAGGGACAGGGGCACGGCGCCACAGAGCGGCAGGGTCGGTCTCCTGGTGTGCGTGCATTAATTCGGCAGGGACCGGCGCGAGGTGCGTGGCAGGTCGATCAAGCCAAGATGCCCGTCGCTTCTGCTCCACGTCCCAAGCCGTTGGCCGGCGCGCCGGATCGATATCGGGTAGGTTCCTGAACATCTGCGCACGCTTAGCAACGATTGAGGATAACAGGTCCTGGCCCGCGGTGCCCTGCATATACGGAGTATCGAACCAGTCGCGGGGGTCATCGCGCAGATCGATCCGCAAAGCGCCGCGCCAGTGTGCGATACGGACGGGATACGTCTCGAGCACCGATCGAAGCGCCTGAAGCTGGTCATTGGTCGGTCTGTCGGGAAATGGCCCATTGATTGAGGTGTCGGCAAGCCGCTCATACAGATCAGCAAACTGTTCCCGCCCGTTGTGATGGATGGGACGATAGTCATCACGGCGAACATCGCGCAAAGTCGTCGCCTGCTTCGCCGGGACGGGGACAGTTTCGTGAGCGGAAATATCATATTCTCGCGGCAGTTCTGCGCGCGGTGAGAGCCATGCGGGCACCGGCTGTGGTTCGCGGCCCGGTGGGATGTCGCCCAGCCCCACCATATCGAGTCCGCGTGCGCCGAGCGATGCCATGGTCGGTAAGGGCTGATCGAGCGCGCGAGGCGGCGACAGTGCAAATTCTTGGTCGGCATCCCGCTGGCGGTCTGATGCGATTTCGCGGGTCGCCTGAATGCGCAGATCGCGCAATTTGATCCGCCGCCCAATCTCGGGAGTATCGCGCCAGCGCCTCACCGCCGTCTGCAGCCACGCGCTCTTGTCGACGAGATTATCATCATCCAGACCTGCCGGCCCGCGCTTCGCCAACAACGCGCCGACCTGGGCGAGTTCTTTCTGCTGGGTATCGCGGATCGCCGGAAGCCGCTTTCGATAGGGTGCGGCATTCAAATCGACGCCGCGGATCAACCCCTGAGGATCGTCTGCAGGCAGCACGACCAAGTCGCTTTCGAATTGGCTGAGCAGAAGCGGCGTCTCAGCGATGCGCTTCATTACCGCATTGGGGTCGAGCATAGTTCGGGAGCTGGGCTCGCGGGGCAAAATTGCGTCGGCAACGCGGGTCGGTTCTGGGTCTTGGACCGCAAGTTCCAGGTCTCGCTCGAGCCGCTCGCGAAGTTCGGCGGCGCTGCGTTCAAGAAACTTCGCCTGCTCGCGGCGCTCGGCCACCGCGGCCTGTTCAACGACCAACTCTCGTTCGAGTTCATCGAGATAGGCTTCGGCCTCGTTACCCCGCCGGGTCCACGCGTGCGACAGATAGGTATCGTGTCCGTCCTTACGCGCCTTGTCTGCATAGCCCGGAGCAAATCTCGCAACGATACGCGGATGGCTGCGCGCCATAGCGCACAGCGTTTCGATCTCGGCGGCCTCGGCGCGCAACCGGATCGCGGCATGCTCGCGATCGCGAAGGTCGAGCGATAACCGCTCCAGCCGGTCGCGGTCGTCCGAAGTGCGGACTTCGCGCACGCGCGCTTCGCGTAATTCGAAAGCCGCATCGGCATCCGCGAAATCCGCATCGCGCTTCGCCACCTGCTGCGCGAGCACGCGCGCCCAGCCAATCGCTGCATTGTCGAGCGACACATCAGGCGTATCTCCGGCACGTTCGAGTACGGTGGCTTTGCCACCGACCTTACGCATGGTTTGCGCATCCAGCCCCATCTTCGCATAGGTTTCTGGCGAAAGCCGATAGTCAGCGTCAGCGGCCTTCAGTTCGACGTTGACGAGTCGCGCGATCTCGCAGCGGAACGGTTTCATGAAGCTGGTCGCGATTTGCGGCACGACGTGGGCGTCGAACGCCAGTTCACCGTCGCCATCGATGGTCACCGTACGCTTACCGACCTGGAAGTGCAGGTGCCAGTTCGTCAGGTTATTGAGCGCGTCGGGTTCATGCCGCACGAACAGGGCGGGCACGACCCGATTTGCGTCAGCATCGCCGCTTTCGGATTTGGCGAGCGATTGCACCCAGGCGTTCGCACCGACGAGAATGCGTTCGTGCGCCGCGCCGTCGAGATCGGCGGGCAGCTCCGCCTCGCCCGCGATGACCGCATAGCTGCCGCGACCTTCGCTGAGCTTCACCGGCGGATCCTCATCCGGCCAGCCGGGCAGCGCCGCGAGCCACTTCAGCGCAGCAGGCGCCTCCGGATCGATCCACGGTACACCAACCAACTGGCGCTTTTTGTTAAGCGCCTTGCCGCCATCCACTCGCCTCTGCTCGGCGTTGAGGATGTCACGCAGGCCTTCGGGACAATCGTTGCGACGCGCAGCGTCGGCAAAAAACGCAGGCGCGAGTTCATATTTGATGTTGAGACGCGGTGGTCCGGCGGATTTGTTCTGGCGCCGCCCAAACTCATGCGCTTCGACCGCGTCCCACTGCCTGGCTCGCGTGGCCGGATCCGGATCGAGCGTCGTGATGAGGATCTGGCGGTCGTCATGGCCATGATCCTGCGTGTAGCGGTCGAACGTCGCAGCGGGCCGCTCCTCTGCCGCCAGCTCGGGCTCTGCATTCGCATCGCCGATCTTACCCGTCGAATAATCATCGAAGGCGGCCGCCGATCGCTCGCGGGTTACGTTGCGCGCCAGGTGGAAGCTGCGCTCTCCCGCCGCGCTCGTCAGCCGCGACGTGTCCGGCACGCTCGGAATGCCGAACCACGCTCGACGGGCGGGAGCCGCTTTCCCGCGTTCCCAGCGCTGCGCGGAATCGAGGCTCGCCCGAACCTTTCCGCGCAGGAGCCCCAAGGGATCGTCGAGTTCGGTCTCGGCAAGGTCGAGCGGCAAGTCACGGATGATCCGCTTTGCCGCGCGCCTGCGAAAAGTTCCGATCGGATCCATGATCTCCAGTCCACGCTTCCAAAGGCGGGCTGTGCCCGTCCTACCAGCCCGCGGCAGGCGCCCGCTCGGGAAGTCCCGAGCGAAACCGACCTTCCTAATCCGAAGGATATCATGTTGATGTTAGCTTCCACAATCGAAGAATGGGCAGCTAACCTATTTCGCAAAACAAGTAAGCCCGCATAGAATATAGCTTACATGCGCGGGAATCTCAAAATCTCCTGTGCTGGAAACTCGATCGAGGATGTAAGGGGATTTTCATTTCACCATACGCGATTATGGTGGATGTAAGGGCAAACTATGATCGCCTTACACCTAGCTATCGATCACAAATGATTCCCCCGCCTGCGATATTTCCGCATGCGAAAGTAACGGTTATTGTGGAGATCGTCTCGACATTCCAATAAATGGTAGCCCGCCCGATTCGTCAGGCCTCCGCGAGATTGTTTGCGAGGTCAGGTCTTCTCGGTGCGGGAGGACGATTTGGATTACCTTGACGACGCTGTTGATGCCATTGGTAATCTATTATGTGAAGCGGCGTTCGCAGGTTTCGACGCAGCCGTGGATCAGCACCAGAAATCGCGGACGATGGGCGCTGAACTGCGCGGTCGCGCTATCGCGCTCGCGTTACTCGGACCGCAGTTAAACCGGCTAGTGGAAGAAATCATCGGTGAGGCCGTCCGCAAGACGGTCGCGCGTTACAACGCTTATCTGCGCCACCCGCGGTATGGCCGCGACGCGCTCGTGGTCGAACTCGAGGACGCTCAGAAATCTCTCCACGACGCGATCCTCAACACGTCCGGAATGGGGCCGGCGCTGCACGCCTTCTACCTTGCCATCGCTATTATCCGGGTTCGGGCCATCACAATAGCGATTGGGTCTGAATGCATAGCCGAACCGGTACCGTCGGGTCAGCAAAAGAAAAGGGCACCCTCGCTCCGTCGCCGCAAGATTACTGCGGTCGATATTCCAGACGATATTGCGGAGATCCTCCTGAACTCGACGAACGGGCCAGAGCATTGGCTCGCTGCGATCACCAATCTCGCGGCCATTCGCGGTACCGCTCTCGACGTCGGCGCGATCGCGACAAAGCTATCAGCTCTCGCCGAACTCGATGATGGACCGGAAATCTTCAATCAAATCATCACGCGGCTTCGTTCAGCGGGCTACTCGCGCGAGGTAAGCGCCCAAGCAGCCGATCCAGCCACGCTCCACACAGGGTCGCACCAGCTCCCCGAGCCGCCGCCTGCTCCCTTGCCTCCTACCGGTCCGCCGCCCACTGTCCCATCACGGCACCCGCCCGTTGCAACCGCACAACACGAGGACAAGGCAACATACAGTCCTTCGACGCCGTCCCCGCAACGGGCGGGGAATGAAGCTGCAGTTCCGGGTCGCGGAGCGGATCTCGCCGCGAAATTTGCCCGGCAAGCACGATCGCAGAGCGACGCCCGGCAACGTCTTGCCGACGCGCATGCCAAGCACGGCAGGCCCAAATTATGACCGCAAATTTCACGCGGGTAGCCGCACCCCTGCGCCCTAGGCGGCCAAACCATTCAACGCAGAAAGGAAGTGACCCATGGAGACCAAAGAACAGGTTGAGGAGCACCGGCGCAAGCGCCTCATGCTTTACGAGAAGGAGAAGGGCGGCGTCGGCAGCACCGGCACGATGGCAACATTTGCACATCCGCTCATGCACCGCGGCATTCCCCTCATCTTCATCGAAGCGAGCCTGTCGCAGCGCGACATCGAACATGCCTATGGCGGTCGACACCGCGTCGAGCCGATCGACCTGGGTGACGAATCCGATCAGGAGAAGCTCATCACGATCATCGATGACGCGCCCGATGGCGCGTACATCCTCGTCAACGTTCCCGGCGGGCGATTTGAGGATCTTGATCGGGTCCACGAGTTTCTCCGCTTCGCGATCGAAGATGATGAAGACCCGCTCGATATCGACGTCGATATCGTCTGGACTATGGGCCTCGATCAGGCGTCACGCGCGACGCTCGATGCCATGCTCGCCGGTGACCCGCCAGGCCGCGTGCTGCTCAACCTCCCAGCCTGGCACGGGCCGCCCCAAAAGTTCGTGCTCGTCGACGCCGAGCTTCTCGCAGCCGTCGAAAAAACCGGGGGCGATGTATTCTGCTGTCCGGCGTTGCCCGAGCACATCTACGACATGTTCCGCACCGGCAACATCGGCCTCGATCAGATCGATGCGGGCCTATCCCGGGGAACCCGCGCGCGCTTTCGTATGTGGCAGTGCGATGTCGAAGACGCGCTGGGGGGGCTGATCTGATGAGTAAGATCTCGAACGTCGTCCGACTCTACCAGGCGATATACCACCGGGACCCGCCCCCGCAAACGCTGCTCCATCTGCAAACCATGGAGGCTATATTCGGGCTGCAGGACGACGAGCTTCTCACACAAGTTGTCGTATGCAATTTGGGCATCGCCGACCAAGTGGAAGCCGTGCTCAAGAAGCGCAGCGTCGAAGAGCAGGCGTTCATTGCGGAGCTTGTCCAGCACCGCGAAGAACTTGGGAACCTGCGCTATCAACTGCAGCGGCTCGTGGGCCAGGTGACTGCTGACCGCCACCGCATTCCGCGACGGCCCGGATGGTCTGACGACACATCATTTGGTGCAATCGTGGCCTTTGATCCAAGCCGTCCATTTCCTGTGCTCGGCTATCTTCGGAACGCCTTCAGGCGGTGCGACGGCGACACGGCACGCGATGGGCTGATCTGGGCCGCTCGCTGGAGCCTCTTCCCAATCGTGCTGATCATAATCTTCGGAATGGCACTGCTCGTAGCGTGGAAGGCAATTCACGGGTGATCAGCAACAAGTTTCCAGGAGATAACGTGTGACAAGATTTGTTCAGCACAACGGCCACAACATCGTTGACGGCGTCTTCCAACCAAAAGATTTTCAACTAGATGGTCGGCTCAACCTTGAAGGGTGTACCGCGCTTACCGCGCTACCCGAAGGGCTCCGCGTGGCCGGGAGTCTAAACCTCCGAGGCTGTACCGCGCTGACCACGTTGCCTGCCGACCTTCGTGTCGGTGGAGATATCGACCTCATCGACTGCACGGCGCTCGCCACGCTTCCGGAAAGATTGCACGTCAATGCCTCGCTCCGCCTCGCCTATTGTACCGCACTTACTACCTTGCCGGATGGACTGAGCGTAGGCGGCGATCTCGACTTGAGATGCTGCACTGCGCTAACAAATTTACCCGCCGGACTGAGCGTAGGTGCGAATCTCGGGCTCAGGGCCTGCACGGCGCTAACTGCGCTGCCCGCCGATCTTTGCGTTGCCGGAAATATCGATCTCACCTTAAGCACCGCGCTCACTGAGCTGCCGGAGGGGATGCGCGTGAGTGGCTGGCTGAGCCTCTACGGCTGTACCGCACTCACCAAACTGCCGACGGGGCTGAACGTTGTCGGAGGGCTCGGCTTCAAAAATCTCAGCATTACGAATGACAGAATCATTCTTATCCGACGACCTTACCCCGAAACGATACTTTCTGCCGCTATCGGCCGCCGGCTCGGCGATGTGATCCAGGATTGGGCTCTAAGTTATCGCGGCACCGCCGATCGCATCATCAAGAGCATCGAAACGGACCGAAACAACAATCTGGTTTTTCTCCTGGAGGATGTTGGGTGATGCAAAACATTGAACACCGGGGCCACACCATCGTCGACGGCGTCCTGCAGTTGAACAACGTGCGGATGATGGAAGATATCGACCTTAGTTTCTGCACCGCGCTCACCATGCTTCCGAAAGGATTGCGGGTGGTTGGATCGCTCAACCTGGAATTTTGTACTGCCCTGATCAGCTTGCCGGAGGGTCTGACGGTAGACGGAGATCTCAACCTCAGAGGCTGCACGGCGCTCACCGAACTGCCGACCGGACTGACAGTGGATGGATTGCTCGACCTCAATCACTGCACCGCGCTCATCGCCCTGCCGGATGGGCTGCGTGTGGGTGGGGCCCTCGAGCTCAGGGGCTGCACCGCGCTGACTTCGCTGCCGAAACGCCTACACGCCGATGGAAACCTCACCCTCAATCGCTGCACCGCGCTCACCACACTTCCGGATGGTCTGAGGGTGCGTGGAGCGTTATTCATAGAAGGCTGCAATGCTTTAGCCGCGCTACCCAAAGGTCTTCGCGTGAGTTCACATTTATACCTCCGCGAACCAACCACGATCGCTGCTTTGCCTGACGATATAGATGTTGGTTTAAGGATCGATCTCGAAAGCCTATTTATCGATGTAATCCCCCAATCCGGTGAAACTTGTATTGTCGTTCGCGATTGCGGCATCCCCGCCACCGCCCGCACGCTCGCCGTCGGCCGTCGTCTCGGCGACATGATCGACCACTGGGTCTTAAGCTGGAACGGAATTGGCGAAAAAATCATCACGAGCATCCGCGATGCAAATCCAGGTGAGGTCGAATTCTATTTGGGCTCTTAGTCTCGACCAGCGGCAAGCTGCATCGGTCCAGCGCCGAGTGGTCACCGAGACAGGCCGCCCGCGCCGACGACCACTGACAATAGATGGCTTGTAAGCGCGTCCGCGCCCTTTCGGTGGGCAATTCCCCCCCAATCATCCCAACGGTGCACCCGCTCGGCGAGCCAGGCGAAGAGGTCATCACGCGATTTTGCATCGGCGAAGGACTGCGACCAGGCGATATTGCGCGTCGGCATCCGCGCGCCAACCTTAAGTCCGGTCAACGTCACCAGGTATCGACTTCCCAAATCTTCGCGCGCGAACAGATGGCGACGAAACCCAACCTGCTGCTCAAAGGTGATCAGCGCCCGCTCTCGTGCCTCGGCGTTGAGCCCCTTGTTCGCACTGACAGCCGTCACAACCGCCGACATTGGCAAACGCTCGAATTCCGGCTCGCGCGTGGCCTGCAGCATCATGAGGACCGACTTCCCCAATGAGCTCAGCCCCCCATCGAAGACGTTCCTCCCCTCCGATGTCTCGACCATACCAATGCTGGCGAGCCAGCACTGATAGAATCGCCAGAACATCATGTCCCCGCCGAAAACATCGTGGTTGCTCTCCGTGCCAAACCAGCTCGCATTGATCGCGGTCATGACCCTCAGCATCAGTTCATGCTGTTCGGGTGCGAAGTGGACCGGCGGGAAGCCAAGTTCTCCTTCCCAGAAGGCGTCCCTGACGCTCGCCCAATGGCGTCCCGCTGCATCCTCGTAGCCGCGCGGATTGGCTCGAAGCCACCATCCCCACGGGAGTTCGCCGACGTGGCGATCAAAGTCGGCCACGGCCACCTCCGCGACTGGGATCGAGGCCGATCGGCAGCGGCTGGTCGTCGCGCTGGGGCGCTGCGTCCCCCTCCGCGATCGCGCGCAGTTGGGCAGCGAGCGCAACCGTTTCCCGGACAACATAGGCATCGTCGCGATAGGTCCGTGCGAGTTCCGATGACTTGGGCCTGGACGGAACCTGCGCATGCCTGGGAATGAGGTCGTACGCATGATCGCAACTGAAGCCGAACCACCATGCGTGCGGGTCTTCGACCCGGTGATCAGTAGCGTGCGCTACCGGATGGTAGACCGCCGGGCGTAATGTCACGTGGCAGATGCGGCGCGCCTCGACGGCTAAACGTCGCGCCGGACTCGGCCCTTCCTCGCACAGCCGTGAATAGGTCAAACCGCCATGCACCTCGATCCCGATGTCCGACGGAACTGCGCCATCATCCCAGCCCCACAGTGGATGGTCGTGGGGGATGCCGACATATCCGGACAGAAAACCATCGTCCGTGTCCCGCAACATGATGCAGTCATAGCCACTCGCCTCATCGCGCCAGCTGACCTTGTCCGCCTCTCCGAGCCACGGACCCTTGCCATCTGGCCGCGCTGCCTGATCGTAGAATATTTCTTCCGCGGGAACGACGCCCGCGCGGGTCGCATATGCGCGACCGGTGACGAGAACGACGCCGCCCTCTCGCATGACATCGCCTCCGTCGCCGATCAGCTTCGCCAGAGCGAGGTCGGAGCCTAGGATCGGCAGCAGCGTGCCGTCCATGGCCGACGCAACGTCAACCGTGGCTGCCTTTCGCATGACGGACGTCTTGCGCTGCCCAGCGGGCACTAGCGCCTTGGACTTGGTGGTTTTAGCCATGTCTTCTCTCCAGCTTGATCTGCGGCACGGATGCTGATCGCTTCCGGCTACGCGTCATGGTGCTGCCCCCGGGGCGGTCTCCGAGTGCGTATCGTTTTCGCATGTCGGCCACGCGATGATCGGTCCGAGACCCCAGGTTTCTCTGCCGAGTGGACTGCCCAGATGCGAGGGTGGGGAATGGTATCCCGATGGTGGTTCATGCGATGGCATTAGTAAGATTTGTAGTTACGTTATCGTTCGTTATATCAGACAACGACTAGAGTCAATCGGTCGGACGAAGTCGTTCGTTTGACCGAACGCTCGTTGATTTCTATGGCGTTGCTCTCATGTTAGGTTGTGTCGAGGGAGGTCATGGACATGTCGTTGGCGATGAGGCTGCAGAACCTTCGCACGGCAAAGCAGCAATCGCTTCAGACAGTGGCTGACGCCATCGGCGCGTCGAAGGCGTATATCTGGGAGCTTGAGAAAGGCACCGCCACAAATCCGTCGATTGAACTTGTCCGAAAGCTCGCCAATCACTTTGAGGTATCTATCGCAAGCCTTGTCGGGGAGAAGCCGGACGAAGATAGCGATGACGAGCATTTGCTCGTCATGTACCGTGATCTGAAATCTCTCGATCCCCAAGACCGCTTGGTCCTTGGGGATATCATCAAAGGCATGCAGAAGCGCCGCTCTGGGCGGTAGCGGAGCGGCTGCTCTCAGCACTGGCCCGAAGGCCCGACCCATACCCTCGTGGTTGTCACCGGCGCCACGTCCTCGGCAAAGGGCTTCGGCGCGGTCGGCGCTTTGGTCGATTCGGCTATTGCCGGTTCTGTCAGTCGGTCTTTGGGGCGAATGTTCGCATAACGGACATTCGGCTCGATCGAGGATGTTCAAGAAATTAGTAAGCTAGCCGCGCTAAGTTCGTTCGCATGAAATGGCTTGTTGTAATCGGGCTGGCGCTGACGTCGGTTTCCACATCCGCGCAGGACATTAGTGGCTCGGCCCGGGCGATGGACGGCGACTCTCTCGACATGGCGGGGATCGTCGTCCGCTTGCACGGTGTGGACGCCCCCGAGCTCAACCAGACTTGCGCGCGCGAGGGACAAAGCTGGGCATGCGGCAAAGAAGCGTCGGCGAAACTGGCGCAACTGGTCAATGGTGCTGAATTGCAATGTGAGCAGCGCGATGTCGACGACTATGACCGGATCGTCGCCCGCTGCACCGCACGGCAGGTAGATCTGGGCCAAGCCATGGTCGAAGCGGGCCTTGCAGTTGCGTTGCCTCAGTTTAGCGATCGCTATCTCGGCGCCGAGGCGCGCGCCAAGGCCCTCAAACTGGGCATATGGGCTTCCGACTTCCAGCAGCCGACGGACTATCGGGCCGCCAATCCCAGGGCACATAGGCCCAAGCCGCAGGCATCCGCCGTGCGCCAGCCTACTGCATCGTCGGCGCCGTCCGGCGTCTATTACCGCAATTGCAATGCGGCATGGGCAGCGGGTGCCGCGCCGTTATCCCGCGGTCAGCCCGGATATCGGCCAGAGATGGATGGCGACGGCGACGGCGTGGCGTGCGAACCGTTCCGGCGGCGATGAGCAATTAGGCTGGGTTGAAAGGCCTTCAGCCAAAGTTTCTGGTGCGGTGTTGCGACTTTGCGTAGGCCAACGACATGACGATGATCGGCACGAGAATCGAAGAGACGGGAACCTTGCTCCGCGACGCGGGCGGTTTCTCGCTTCGCCGTGACCTCGGCGGTCGGTGGCGCCTCGACCTGCACCGCGTTCCGGTCGACCATATCGAAAAGCGTGTTCGCATTACCGGTGTCGTGGTGAGCGAAGACCTGGTGGATGTTGACGGTGTAGCGCCAGAGAATTTTGTTCCTTCGCCGCTCGCGGCTGGAGCGTAGCGCCAGTGCGCCGCCCGCGCCGCTAAAACAGATATTTGAGCGCCTGCCACGCCCCGACGAGGAATGAGCCGCCCACCAACGCGGTCGCAATCCAGAATTCGATAGCGAGCGCCCGGTCGCGCCATTTGGGTCCGCGTTCTTGCATAGGCTCGGCATGACAGCGCGAAATATTGTAGGAAAGCGATTAATCCACGCTTGGTGGCGACAACATCCTACGGAATAGGCGACACCCCCCCAACTCACAGGTGTGCGATACCGCCGACTCTGGCCGATTACGGTCAGGCAACTTTTGGTTCGAAATCTGGAGAAGCAGACACTCGAACCAAAAGCGCTGCGAACAAGATTTTAAGGCGCAGGCACGCGGCTCGCGATAGCCGCTTCGATCAGGCCCTGCATCTCCTGTTCCAGTTCGGTGCCCTTACGATCTCCGCCGCTCGAAATCTCGGTCGCGATCAGGCCGTAATAGCCGGTTCCGCGATCGATCCAGCCCGTCCATCCATAAGCGCCCGGCGCCGAATTGATCGTCGATGTCGCGCAGGCCGATGGCGTGTCGCATTCGACGAAGGAGCCCAGAGCATATTCCCAGTTCGAGGCCCCCGAGGGCACGAAGACGCGCGGCAGGCCCGTCGTGCGCGGCTGGGTAAAGACGGTCATATCGGTCACGAAGGCGCCGCCGAGGAGCGCGCGCAGCAGCTTGGCATAGTCGCGCGGGGTCGAATAGGCGCCCCCCGCCACCCACGGGTTCGTCGGCGCGCTGCCCGCCGGATCATACCATGTCGTGCTCGTCATCCCGAGCGGCGTCGTGACATGCTGGGCGAAAAGTTCGTGGAAGGTGCGCTGACGCGCCGGCGTTGTTCCGGGCTGGATGCTTACATCCTTCGCCTCGAGATAGGCGGCGGCGATCTGCATCCCGTGCGGACCATAGCTATATTGCGCGCCCGGCGCGTTGCCGGGACGCAGGATGTCGTATCGCAGGTCGTGAATATTCTTCGCGCAATTGTACAGGATCAGCGCCGGTGTCAGCTGGCACCCTCCGACCAGCGGGCTGCCGTTGAACCCCGACGTCATCGACAGCGCATGCTTCAGCTTGACGTCCTTCTTGGTCCCGGTCGTCGTCCAGAAGGCGAGCGGCGGCCGCATCGGGTCGTCCAGCGTGACAATCCCCGCCTGCGCCATCCGCATGGCGAGCGTTCCTGCAAACCATTTGGTGGCCGAAGCGAGCGGCGTCACCCGATCGATTCCGAAGCTGCCCTTCTCATATGCAAACAGATGGTCGGCGTCGGTGGCGTTCCCGACGATGAAATAGCCGTTCGCGACTTCGGCGTCGGCATCGATCGCCGCCTGCAGCGCCGTCCAGTCGTAGGTATAACCGCCGACGGTTGTGGTAAGGCTGGCAGACGAAACTCCTGCCGAAGCAGGCGCTGTGCCATTCGCCGCAGTGGCCGCTGCCGGTGGCAACTGCACCATCGGGCGCGCCTCTCCCCTTTCACCGCCGGTCACACCGCCCTGCGCAAAGGCGCCCGCGCCGATGACGGCCGCACCCGCGGCGAGCCACGCCCATGTCTTGCGTTCAACCATATCGTCTCTCCCGTCCTCTTCGTTACACGTTTCGAAAGGAGGCGCCGCAGAATCCGGCGCGGTGGCCGCCGGATCAGAAGGAGATACGTCCCTCGACCCCGATTACTCGCGGCTGGCTGTAGCGGTTGATCGTCGGCGCCTGCGCGACATAGTAGACCTTGTCGAAGAGGTTGTTCGCGAAGGCGCTGATGCTCACCTTCCCGAACTCGACCCCGACGCGCAGGTTGACGAGCACATAGTCGTCGAGGTCGACCGAGGTCGCGGTCAGCTCCTGCTTTCCGCCCCATTGGCCGCTGACGAGGATGTTGCCGGTCAGCGAAACATCGTTCGCGACGGGGTAACGGAGGTTGAGGTTGGCCGCGGCGAGCCAGTCGGGCACCTGCGCAAGGTCGAGTCCGTCGTTCCGCCCGCTCTTCACCTTGCCGCCCTGCCGCGACCCGCTAAGCGCCAGACGACCGTTGCCTTCGCCCAGATCGAAGCCCTGGCTGTATTCGGCTTCGATGCCCCAGCTCTTCGCATCGCCGGCGTTGGTGAGATAACTCACCGCTGCGACCGGACAGGTCGGGTTGGTCAGCGCGCAGCCGTCGTCGACCTGCGCGATCAGATCCTGAAGCTCGGTATAATAGCCCGCGACCGCGAAATAGCCGCGCCGCACCGGGCTGCCCTTTACGCCAATCTCGTAGCTGGTGCTGTTTTCGTTGCCGAACAACACCTGCACCGGGCTCGGCGCGCGCGGGTCGGACAGGCGCGTGTTGAAGCCGCCGGCGCGATAGCTGCTCCCGACCTTGGCATAGGCGAGGATGTCGGAGGTCAGCTTATAGGACAGCGTCGCGTTGTAGGAGAGATTGTTGGCGGTGATGCTATCGTCGATGATCCGCGACGGCCCGCCGGTCGGGAGCCCCGTCCCGAGATCATAGAGCCGCGCGGTGATGCTGCGACTGTCGCGCGTATAGCGCAGTTCGCCGGTGACATTGAGGCTGTCGGTCAGGTCGAAGCCGAGCGAACCATAAGCGGCATAGCTTTCGAAATGGAGCCGCGCGGGCGCGATATTGCCCGGCGACGGGTTGGCGAGCGTCGGCGTGCGCGTCGTCGTCACCGAAAAATCGCTGTCGAGGAGGAGCATTTCCGCGCCCACCAGCCAAGTCAGCCGGTCGTTCGATCCGCTGACATGGATGTCCTGCGAGAAATTGTCGGTCGTATCCACCACATAGGACGCGCTGCCCGGGTCGAGCGGGGTCAGCGGCCCGACTTCGCCCGCGGCGCGCGCACGCGCCAGCTCGGCAACACTGACCGCATCATTGTCGAGATCATATTCGCTGTGCCGCTTGCGGAAGGACGTCGTCGAGGTGAGGTCGGCGCCGCCAAGATCGACGCGCACGATCGCCTGCAACCCGTCGACGTCCTGCGAGGCCCGCGGTGCGGTGCTCCACGGATAGCGGAAACGGTCCTGGATATAGCCGCCCGGAAAGCCCGGCGTGCCGGCCGGAATGAAGATCTGATAATGGATAGACGGCGTCGTCAGGCGCTGCGTCTCGACCATGATCACCGCGTCGACCGGTCCGCGCTTCAGGCGGATCTGCCCGCGCAGGCCATGCCCCTTCTGCCGGTCGAAATAGACGTCATTGTCGGGGTTGTAGAAAAAGCCCTTGTCCTGTTCGACCAGGTCGCCGCTGATCCGCGCCGCGATCCCGTCGCCCAGCGGTACGTTCACCGCACCCTGCAGTTGCAGGCTGTTGTTCTCGAACCCGTATCGCGCGCTTGCCCAGCCCGACAGGTCGAATTCGGGCTCGGCCGATATGATGTTGATCGCGCCGCCGACCGCGTTGCGGCCGTATAGCGCGCCCTGCGTCCCGCGCAGCACCTCGACGCGGCCGATGTCGAGCATGTCGAGGCGGGTGAAGTTGCGCCCGCCGACCGGACCGCCGGCGATATAGGCGCCGCCCCGATAGAGGCCAACGCTCGGGTCGCCGTTGGTCGCGCGCGCCGTCGACGACGCGCGGATCGAAATTTCGGACGTGATCGACGAGCTGAGATTGTTGAAGCGCACGCTCGGCTGGTCGGCGAGGAGCTCGCCGCTTCCGGTCGCCCCGCCGCGATCGTTGAGCGACGTCGCGTCGATCACCGATGCCGCGGTCGGCACGTCGGACAGGCGTTCCTCGCGGCGCCGCGCGGTGACGACGATCGCGCCGTCATCGCCCGCTTCCGCCGCCGTATCGGCCGGAAGGGCCTCGGGAGCCCGATCCTGGGCCGAAGCAGGCGCGGCGGCCGCCACCCAGAGCGCGGCCGTGCCGAAAAGAAGCTGCGCCTTGCGTCCCATAAATCCCTCCCATGTCGTTATTGCAATTATTATCGATAATTTTGTGCATATGGCGACGCGAGTCAAGCCGGAAACTCGCCCTCGCGGCGACGCCGGTCAGCGGCGGACGGGAATGATGGCGGTGAGGAAGTCGCGAACCGCTCGCGCCGTAGCGGCAAGCGGCGCGGGCGCGACGACCGAAAGATTGTCGGTCGGCGCGTGATGATGGCGGTGCGCGCCGAAAATTCCGGCATGATGCGGATAGCCGGCCTTGACCACTTCGGAGAGTTCGCCCGCGACCCCTTCGGTCGAGGGATAAGCCATCTCCAGTCCCGGCAACCCCCTGAAATCCGACCGGGCGCGATCGACAAAGGCGGCCGAGGTCATCAGGAAGCGGAAGGGATCGGCGCTCGGCAACGGCAACAGGCGCCCGGGCATGTCCTGATAGTCGCGCGTCGCGACATTGGCGCCGAGATGCAGCCAGAGATCGGTGTCGGCAGGCGGCGGCCCGACCTTTTCGACGATATGGCTGGCACCCAGATTTTCATATTCATGCCCGCTGTTGCAGACGAAGAGCAGGCTATGATCGGGGAAGGCGCGCGGCATCCATTCGGCGAGCGCGAGCCAGATCGCGAAACCCGGCCCGCGTTCGCCCGCGCAATCGGTCCAGCCCGAGCGCGGGGTCGAGACCACGAGCCAGCGGCGCCCCTTGCGCACGCGCCGCGCCACGACATTCTCCGCGACGCGCGAACCGCCCTTCCCGCGCAGCACCAGCATCGCCGGCTGCCCCTGCCGCGCCGCTTCGATGACGGGCGCCGCAAGGCGCGGCGCCAGCAGCGCCAACGGATTGTCCGACAGCGGCGCATCGGCCGGCGCATTGAGGAGCAGCGCCTCGCCGGTGGGCCCTGTGGTCACAAGGATGACCGCGGCCGCGCCCCGCGCCAGCGCATCGGCCAGCGGATCGCGCACCGCCCGGTCGAGCAGGCTCGACCAGCGGCGATACGGCAGCCGCACCACCGCGATCGCGCCATCGAGCCGATCGCTGACCTCCGCAAGCCGCAGCGGCGCCCCGATCCCGCCAACGCCCGTCGGCACGGCGAGCGGCTGCGCCATCAGGGGGATTTTCCGATCGCCGAGCGCCAATTCGCATGTCGCCGCTTCGAACCAGGGCACGTCGAACGACTGGCGCTCGACCGCAAAGCCCGCCGCAGCAAGCCGCCGCGCAGCCCAGTCGGCGGCCCAGCGATCGCCCGCCCCGCCCGACTGCTTATTGCCCGCTTCGGCGTAGGCCTTCACATCGGCGAAAAGCCGTTCGGCCGCGAATATGGCATCATCGCCCCCAGCGGCGAAGGCGGGAGCAGCCTGAAAAGCGATCGGCGCCGCAAGCCCTGCCTTCAGCAGGCTCCGCCGGCCGGCATAACCCCGCGTCACGACGCGCGGGCGCGGCGACGGCCAGGCTTTGCCTTGGTCCGCCGTGCCTTATATTCCGCCAGCGCCTCGGCGAAATTCTGCTGCGATGTGGCAATCAGGTCGCGCGCGACGCGGTCGGCGTCGTCGGGTTCGCGCGCGACGATATGCCGGCAAAGCTGCTCATAGAGCACCGCCGACCGGCGGCCGACCTCGCCCTCGCCGTGCGTCGCGACAAACTCGTCGGTGTAGACATTGTGCTGCCAGCGCGCGAGCAGCGCCAGCCGGTCGAGCAACTCGAGCGCCATCGGCGCATTCGATCGCTTGGCGATGAATCGCCCGATCCGGTTCGAGACCCTGAGATGCTCGGCGGAATTGGTGGTTCGTTCGGTCACATCCTTATATTCGATCAGCCGGTGCATCAGCTCGCGCCCGTCGCGGTCGCTCATCGCCGTGCACGCGAGGCGGCAAACGACCCCGAAGAGCGCTTTCCACAGCTCGTAGATCTCATCCGCCCCATGGTCGTCGACGTCGATCGCATAAGCGCCGCGCCAGGGCACGACCTTGACCAGCCCGATGCTCGCGAGATGCCGAAAGGCTTCGCGAACGGGTGCGTGACTGACTCCAAAGCGCGCCGCAATCTCACGCTCGCGCAGCCACGATCCCGGCGGAATCCGCCATTCGACGATGTCGTCGGTCAGCAACCGTGCGATAACCCGGTCCTGTGTCGGCGCCTGCTCGTCGTCGGTCTTCGTCGCGGCCATTTCCACCCGTTCGGCTCCCTGTCTGCCGGTGCCATCCTAGATCGGGAAAACACGGGAGCAAACGATCATTGAAGTTCGGAATATTATCGATAATAATGATAAAAACAAGCATCGGAATCAGGAGCCGGATTTGAAACGCATTGCCCCCCTTCTCCTGCTCGCGGGCTGCGCAGCAGCCCCGGCGGTGCAGGCCGCCCCCGCTCCCGGCTGTGCCGCGGCGCTGGCCTATTCGTCGGCGCATCAAGGCGTCGCCGTGCTCGTCCTCGAGGACGGGAAGGTCCGCTGCTCCTCCGATGGCGTCTCGACACCGCAGGAACTCTGGTCGGGGACCAAGAGCCTGGTGGGCCTGATGGCGGCAGCGGCGGTCCAGGACAGGCTGCTCACGCTCGACGAACCTGCGTCGGCCACGCTCGCCGAATGGCGCGAGGACCCAAAAAAGGCCGCGATCACGATCCGGCAATTGCTGGCGATGACCAGTGGACAGGCGTCGACCGTCGGTCGGCCACGGGGTTATCTCGACTCGGTGAACGCCCCGCTCGCCGCCGATCCCGGCACGAAATTCCAATATGGCCCCGCGCCGATGCAGATAATCGGCGAGATTATACGCCGCAAGCTGGCCGCCGCAAGCCTTGATGCCGATCCGCGCCGCTATCTCGAGCGCCGCATCCTGACCCCGGTCGGAGTGACGATCGGCGATTGGCGCAATGGACCGGATGGCGCGCCTCTGATGCCGCAGGGGCTGGTACTCGCCGCAGAGCAATGGGCAAAAGTCGGCGAATTCGTGCGCCGCGGCGGCACGCAGGACGGCAAGGCGCTTGTCGATCCCGCGGCCTTGGCCGAGTTGTTCAAAGGAAGCGATGCCAACCCCGCCTATGGCCTGACCTGGTGGCTTCCGCGAGCGAGTCCCTCCGACGATCCTGTGACGCGCTCGACCGACATCGTTGCGCATGCGCCAACGCTCCCGGCCGACCTGGTCGTCGCGGCAGGCGCAGGCGACCAGCGCCTCTACGTCATCCCGTCACGGCGCCTGACGATCGTGCGGCAGGCGAGACTGGATATCGCAGCGCTTGCCGCCGGGAAAAAGAGTGGCTGGTCCGATACACATTTCCTGTCTTTCTTCCTCTCTCCGACCGGCGAATAATGGCCGATGCACGAACCGCTCCGCGGATTGGCGCTAGCCTCGATGTAAAGCCGTCCAGCGATCGCCGCACCTGATTGAACGCGGGCTGCCGCAGGCAGACCCTTTCGGCTCCTTTACCTGAGGAGTCGAACGAT
>Ga0265296_1001134_pt1 | contig 32562 bp, 37 predicted proteins | sample MunlanPumphouse1_FD_189073 | JGI IMG/M metagenome (GOLD analysis project Ga0265296, IMG submission 189073) | Groundwater microbial communities from a municipal landfill in Southern Ontario, Canada - Pumphouse #1 | ecosystem: Environmental > Aquatic > Deep subsurface > Groundwater | place...
TCCTCTGCCAGGTCTGGCCAAGCACGATGGAGGGGTTGGGGGCATGATACTCAGGCATCTCCATGATCATGCCGACTGATTCACCGGGCAGGACACGGAATGCAAGCCTCCCGAGGATGACAATCAGGATAAAGTCGAGGATGTAGAGCGCCAGCGCCCACCAGATGTTCACGAAGGCAGCCACAACCCCGAGGATCACGATGGTCCTCGCCGAGCAGGGGATGAGCGTGACGAGAAATGCGGCAAGGAGTTTCTGTTTGGGCGATTCGATGATCCGGCATGAGAGGCAGGCCGGTACCGTACAGCCGAACCCGAGGACAAGGGGGATGATCGCCTTGCCATGCAGACCCATCTTGTGCATGCCCCGGTCCAGCATCAGGGAGAACCGGGTGAGGAATCCCGAATCCTCGATGAGCGCGAGGAGCAGGAAGAACGGGATGACGTAGGGGATGATGAGGGTCAGGGCCGCAACAAGGCCGGTCCATGCACCATTGAAGATGATCTCCCCAAGGGAGCCCGAGATCAGGGGTTCAACGGGTGCGATATGGGAGAGGAGGGACGTCAGCGTCGAAGAGATCCATGCCCCGACAATGAAGGTCCAGATGAGAAGGCCGCCCAGCATCAGGGCGAGGAGAAGATAGCCAAGTACCGGGTGGAGTGCGATCTTATCGATCCGATCGGTGATTGAGAGTCCGGTCTCTCCGCCGGCCCGGATGGTCATGACACGGGAGACCACCTGTTCCGCTGCATGATACCGCTCTGCGCTGAGAATCGTTGCTCCCGGCTCGCCGTGGATTGTCTCCAGTTCCGCTCTGACAGCGGTGATGCGGGTCACCGTATCGGGGGCCAGTTTCTTCACCTCCCAGACGGTATCGGGATCCCCCTCCAGCAGTTTGATGGCGGTCCACCGGGCGGGATAGCCCCCGACACCTTCGGGCAGCAGCTCTATAATCCGGCCGATCCGCTCTTCTACTTCTTTCCCATAGGTGATCTCGCGGGGTTCAGGTGGCGAACAGACCGCAGCGATGATCGCATCCGTGAGTTCGACAATACCCTTGCCCTGGATCGCGACAAGCGGAATCACCGTAACGCCAAGCTCGCGGGACAGTTCCGGTAAATCAAGACGGATGCCCTTCTTTGCTGCAAGGTCCATCTGGTTGACCGCGAGGATGAGGGGACTTTTCAGTTCCATGAGCTGGAGTGTGAAGAAGAGGTTCCGCTCCAGTGCCGCAGCATCCACGATGTTCACGACCACATCGGGATGATCGTGGGCAATGAACTCCCGGGAGATCTGTTCTTCCGTGGATAGCGCGGAGATCGAATAGATGCCGGGGAGATCGATCACCCGGATCCGCAGGCCGCGGTACTGGAGAAGCCCTTCTGCCCGCTCAACGGTCTTGCCGGGCCAGTTACCGATCTCCTGATCGACACCGGTCAGCTGGTTGAACGTGACGCTCTTGCCTACATTGGCATTCCCGGCAAGGGCAACAACATATTCGGTCTTCCGGTCGGGAAGGCGGGCTGATGCGCAGTGCCCGTTACAGTGGCTGCATCCGGTCATCTGCTCTTCTCCGCGCGGGCCGTGACAAAGATATGATCGGCAATTTCGTGGTCAATGGCGAGACGGGTCTTCCGGACCGCAATCTCAATGGGGCCATGCAAAGGGGCTTTGCGCATCAGCTGGATCTCGGTCTTCAGCGTGAGACCGAGATCGGTCAGGCGCTGGACAACGCTGTTGTCGCCCCGGATAAATGCAATGGTACCCTTCTGGCCCGGTGCAAGTGAGGTGACCGGGAGGAGCGGTTCGTCCCGCGTGCAGGCTGACGCAGATTCCGATTCTGCAAGGCATGCCGAACAACTCTCCACCTTGCGGTTGCAGGCCGAAATCAGGCTCCCGTGCGGGCAACGGGCAGGGGCTTTGAGCAGTTTGCAGAGAGCACATTCCGTCTCATCCGAGAGGGTATGCTCCATCTTGCAGGCTTCATCGTGCACATTCTCCTCGTTGATATGGAGGACATCGGTTAAGAAGACCTCAAGAAGACGGTGGCGCCGTTTCACCTTCCGTGCCATCTCCTTTCCCTGTGCGGTCAGGGTAGCGCCGTGATAGGGTTCATACTTGACGTAGCCTTTCTCTGAAAGGACCTGAAGCGCTTCGGTCACACTCGCCGGTGCGATCTTGAGACACCGGGCAATCGCCGAGGTTTTGGCAACACCGTCATGCTCCTCAATATCGAGAATAGTTTCCAGGTATTCTTCCAGCTGTTCTGAAGCCATTATATGATATTTAGGTTGCCCTAAATTAATAAATGATGGGATTCAGGCATTGAATCCCCGATAAGCATCCCTTCGGCAGAGACAAAAGAGATTATAAGCATTCTGACGAAATGATCAATTGATAAATGTATTCATATAAGTCCGGGATCGCGCAGATAGATGACGTAACCGGAGGTTTTGACGCAGGAACCAATATCCTCATCCTTGCCCCCCCTATGAGCTATGCCGATCATCTGGCATATGCGCTCGCAAAACCCCTCCCGGGAGAATACTCAATTGTCCTTTCCACGAATGAACGTGCAGCCGAAGTGGTGGATGCGTTCAAAGTGGCAGGAGCAGACAAACGGTTTATCGGGGTCATCGATGCCATCACCAAGAGTTCGACGCCAAGTATCGTCGATACCTCCCGGCTCATGTTCGTCTCAAGCCCTACCGATCTTACCGGTATCGGCATCAAATTCTCCAATATGATCGAGACCATCTTCGAAGGAAACTTTTCTGACGGGGAAGCAGGCCTTTTTCCCCCGCCGATCCGGTTCTGCGTGAATTCGATCTCCACCCTGCTGATGTACCGCCGGCTTGAGGTGTTGTACCAGTTCCTCCATGTACTGACGGCAAAACTGAAAAAGACCGAAGGAGTTGGCATATACATCCTCAACCGGGAATCATTCGATGAAAAGACACTGTCCTTAATCAAACAACTGATGAACTGTGTGATTGAGGTCAAGATCGAACAGAACATCAATTACCTGAAGATCCAGGGGCTTATGGGAGTCAACGGGGACTGGATGAAATTCACCGTTGTAAAAGGTCAGGTGACTATCCAGCCATGAGCGTGAACCACGATGATCGATCATGGGCTGCCGTGATCACAACAGCGGGAAACCGCCGGGGCTGATCGGATCGTGCTTACGTTCATAGGCCTCGGCCTGTACGACAGTACCGATATATCGGAGAAAGGACTTCATAAGATACGCACTGCCGACAAGGTCTACCTTGAGTGTTATACCTCCCGCTTGGCCGGAACAACGATTGAGGAACTCTCGGCATATTACCAGAAACCCGTCATCCCCCTCTTCCGGGAGGATGTGGAACAGCATCCCGACAGACTGCTCGAAGAAGCAGAGACGCTGGAGGTCGTCTTCCTCTGTGCCGGTGACCCGATGGTCTCCACCACCCATGCCGATCTCCGGATGCGGGCTGCATCCCGGGGCATCGGGACGGCAATCATCCACGCTGCCTCGATTGTCAGTGCGGTCTGCGGCCTCTCCGGGCTCCAGAATTACCGTTTTGGCAAGTCCTGTTCCCTCCCGTTCCCGCAGAAGAACTGGTTCCCGACAACCCCCCTTGACGTGATTCTCCAGAACCTCTCGCTCCGGCTGCATACATTGGTCTATCTCGACATCCAGAACGAACGGTTCATGACCGTTCCAGAAGCTGTAACCCTGCTGGAACAGATGGCAGCCGACCGCCATGTGCAGATCCCGCTCTACGTGGGTATCGCCCGGGCCGGGTCTGCTGAACCGGTGGTCAGGGCAGGCACCGCGGCAACGCTACAATCCACGGAATTCGGCTCTCCCCTGCATATCCTTATCATACCGGCAGAACTGCACGACATGGAGCACGAATACCTGGAGATATTTGCCGGCCTATGAAGATCCAACAATGTCAGGCCCTGCTTGTTGAATCCCTTGGCAACATCGCATGTTGCCCGCCGGAACGCTCGCCATATGGGATAACCGCTGCCTCGATCCTCCACATGGCTCGCGCCTATGAGAGCGACGGGAAATCATTCCTTGTCGGGGAAGACCCGGTCAATGCCCTTGCGGCATTCCTGTATGCATTCGGGTGGCTGCATTGCGGCACTGCTTCGGGACTCCTCGTTGTTCAGGGAACCCGATCCCTCTCCTGCCCGTTCACCGGTACCTTCGATTCTGTCCCGGTATCCCAGTTCGTAAAACGGGATGAGAAGACATCACGGTACGCCCGGCTGCTGGACACGGCCCTTGCGTCAGTCTCTCCGGCACCCGATCCGGCAACTCCCCCGCATGCATGTGCCCGGGACATCCTGTTCATCAGCGAGATCTACCTGCACCGGGGCAGGCATCTGATCTCATTACGGCACAACGAGGACGCGCTTGCCTGTTTCAGTTACGGGCATGGCTGGCTGGATGCCGGGGTGCAGGCCGGCCTCTTTACCATTCATGCAAACCGGGAGATCTTCACCGTTGATTAAACGGGGGCAGAATGCCATAAAAGGGTAAATACTATGGCTCATAACCTGTTAGGTTAGCAGCCGTTAAACACGCGGCGGGGAATGTTAACACCATGGATAAATCACAGGTCAAGTGGCTGTATATTTCCGTGGGATTCTCCCTTGTCGTCCTGATTATTATCCTCTTTTTTACCATCAATGAGAATACCATCACATACCTCCAGCAGGTCAATCCCTGGTTCCTCCTCCTCGCCTTCCTCACCCACCTCCTGACCATGTGCTTCTGGGCCATGCGGGTCAAGACCATGTCCGGCTCGCTGGGATACAAGGTCGGGTTCTGGTACAGCCTGAACCTTGTCTTTGCCAACCTGCTCGCCTCGGCCATCACCCCGGCACAGGCAGGGGGGGAACCGGTCCGTATCCATGAACTGTATAAAGCGAAGATCCCACTCGGGGACGCAACAGCCGTGGTCATCATGGAGCGGGTCCTCGATGGCATTGCCCTTGCAGGTCTTGCGGCCTTTGCCATGATCTTCTTAACCGAGCAGTGGAAAAGTCTTGGCGCGATCTCCGAGATCATGGTCTTCATCACCTGGATCTTCGTTGTCGGATGTCTCTTCCTCTTCTATCTGGCCATCCGGCGCCCCGATGTGGTGAAACGTGTGGTTGCCCGCTGTACCCTGTGGCTGACCAAGAAGTGGGAAAATTCCCGCGTTGAGGCACTCCTGACCCGGGCGGACAAGGAGATCGACAACTTCCAGGGGGCAACCCTCAAGTTCGTCCATACCGCCAAGAGCGGCCTTGTCCTGGGTATGATCTTTACCCTCCTCTACTGGGTCTCCGAGATCCTCACGGCGTCACTCATCCTCATGGGGCTGGGACAGTCGCCACTCTTCCTCGAATCATTTGTGATCCAGCTCATCCTTGCCATCCTGATGATGATCCCACTCACACCGGGCAGTTCGGGTATTGCTGAAGTCGGGGCAACCACCATGTACGCCCTCTTTATACCGGCGTCAGTTGTCGGTATCTTTGTCGTACTCTGGAGGATCGTCATGTATTATTTCAATATCGCGCTGGGCATCGTCTCCAGCATCATCATCGTGCGCAGGGAAGCACGAAACACGGTTACGGAAGATTCCTGACAACCTGAACCCTTATCAGGGCCGACGGCAATCACTGTGCACGGTATGACACTGGTCCGTTGCGAGGTCAAAGGCGTATTCATGGCGATCAATGACGCCAGTTCAATTCCTCTTGTGATCCTGTCCGATGGATCCGGGCGCCAGTTGCCGATCTTCATCGGCATCTGGGAAGCGGTATCGATCAACAGTGCCCGCAATCACGAGGTACTCCCCCGGCCCTTCACCCACGATCTCTTTCTCGATCTCTGCGGGAAATTTTCCATCACCTTAAAATTTCTCCAGATTGACAGCATCGAAGACGGGATCTATTATGCCCAGCTCGTCTTTTCTGGCCAGAATCATGAGGAGTACCTTGACTGCCGCCCGAGCGATGGCATTGCCCTTGCACTCAGGGGGGATGTCCCGGTGTTTGTGGATGAGACCGTACTCGCCTCATCGGCACAGGGCGGCAAGGATCTGCCGGAGATGGTGGATCTCACCACGTTCTTCCAGAAATGAGCAGGAGTTATTTCCTGCGGTGTTCCAGCTCGGTCATCACAGCGGCCAGATCCACGTCCGCTGCACGAAGCGCAACCAGCAGATGGAACAGGAGATCGGCAGCTTCACTCTCTGTGCGCGAAGAGATGCCATTTTTCACGGCAAGGATAAATTCCGTTGATTCCTCACCAACCTTTTCCAGAACCTTGTCGATCCCTTTCTCATCAGCAAACAGGCGGGAGGTGTACGAGCCTTCCATTGGGTGTTCTGCACGATCACAGATCACCTCCCACAATTCCGCGATGATGTGGGGATCCACCGCTGACTTTGTCATGCTTCTGCTCCCAGCAGTACTTCCCCGACATCGATACCATAAAACCGGCGGCACAGGATGCGGGCTTTCTCGATATTGCAGCCGGCCTTCCCGATAGCAATACCAAGATCGCTTCTCTGCCGGACAATCACGTTCACCGGCCCGTTATCTGCAGGTTTCTCGATTGCGGTCACCTCTGCGGGTTTGAAAATATTGGTGAGGAAGGTATCAGGAGTTTCGGCAAATTCCACCATCTCGATGCGCTTGCCGAGAACGTTCTGGAGCCTCTTGATATTCTCCCCCTTTTTCCCGATTGCAAGGCCCATATCGCCCGGGCGGATCACGTAGATCACCCGGTCGAAACGATCGTCGATCACGCAGTCAAGCGCGGTGGATTTGGTGAGGATCCTCAGTTCTTCGATATACCTTCGCTCCTTAAAACCGATATTGCGCTCCATAGTAAAATCAATCCTATTGTATCCGTGAATGCATGGATATTCGAAATTTACGACCATGATCCTCAGGATCCGGCCCGGTACGATGATTTTATGAAATGATGTCGCTGCTATTTTAAAAACATTGTGAAGGGCGCCCAGGAAAGAACGCGAAAAAAGAGAGAGGGAGTTAGTTGTAGGTGTAGCTCACCGCAACCTGTGCGGTCACGGTGATATCACCGGACTGGATGGGGGTGGATGCGGTAGATTTTGCCAATCCGCCGGCATCCTGTGCATAATTGGAGTACACTACCGGCATGTAGCCCTGGTAGATCTCAACGGTTCCGGTGCCGGTAATATTGACACCCATAGCGCCGGCTACAGATTCTGCATCAGCCCGGGCATTTGTTACTGCCTTTTTTAACGCCTCGCTGCGGAGTGCCAGGGCCTGCGCATCGGAGAGCATGAACTGGATAGAATCTGCCTGGTTGGCACCATTTGCGACCGCAATATCGATCACGTCACCGGTCTTGCTCACATCATGGAGCGTGACGGTCAGGGTATTGGTTACCTGGTACGACTTGATCTTGGGGTTCAGGATCCCATTAGACGATTCATCGTAGACCTTGCTGATGGTGTACCCGGTGGTCTTGAGGGAGTCATGGGGGAAACCGGCAGCAACGAGAGCGTCGATCACTTTGGTCATCTTTGCGGCATTGTCTGCCTGGGCCGTCTTGACATCTGAATTCTCGGTCTGGACGGAGAGGGTGACCTGGGCGCGGTCAGGTGTACCGATCACGTTGCCGCTGCCGGAAGCCTGGATCACTTTGTCGGTTACCGAGTCAGTTGATGCAGCGGCAACACTGCCGACTGCTGCCATCAGGAACACTGCCAGGATGGCACAGAGAAGGATTGTTCTTCGTATCATGGTATTCACACATCATCTTGGCCAGAAAGGGGGTTAAATATTACTTTGACTGCGAATCCGGTCGCAGTTATAGAATCGTGGTGCAGCATGAGTGGTGCACGAGAAACTACAATATCCGGGCAGATCAATAGTTGTGTCGATCGAGCATGACAGCAACAATCGTAGAGAAGATCTTCTCACGGAAATGCGGCAAAGACATCCGGGCTGGCGACGTGGTCATGGCCCCTCTTGACGGGGCGATGATCCACGACATCACCGGTCCGCTTGCCATCCAGAAGTTCTACGAGATGGGCGGGAAATCGGTCTTTGACCCAAAGGCCATTATCATGCTCTTTGACCACCAGATACCGGCCGACTCCATCGAGGCTGCAAGCAACCACGTGTATATGCGGAAGTTTGCCGCGGAACAGGGCATCCATAATTACGATATCAACGAGGGGGTCTGCCACCAGGTAACGATCGAGAAGGGCCGGGCAGCACCGGGCGACATCGTTGTGGGCGCGGACTCCCACACCTGTATGTATGGCGCTACCGGGGCGTTTGCCACCGGCATCGGGTCAACCGACATGGGTTTTGCCTTAAAGTTCGGCGCCCTCTACTTCAAAGTACCCGAGACCATCCGGGCTGAGGTCTCCGGGAAGTTCCAGAAGAGAGTAGGGGCCAAGGACCTGATCCTCTCGATTGCTGCCGACATCGGAGCCGATGGGGCAACCTACAAGGCGATCGAATTCACGGGAAAGACCGTGCGAAAACTCGACATGGCAGGCAGGATGACCCTTTGCAACATGGCGATTGAAATGGGCGGGAAAGCCGGCATTGTTGCACCGGACAAGGTGACTTGGGAGTACATGAAGGGCCGGCGGAAGATGACGCCATTCGAACTGGACAGCGACGAGGATGCAACGTTCTCCGAGAAGCGGTTATATGATGTCTCGGACCTCGAACCGCAGGTAGCCGTCCCGCACAACGTGGACACGGGAGTACCGGTCGGCAAGGTTGCCGGCACTCACATCGACCAGGTCTTCATCGGCTCGTGCACGAACGGGCGTTTCGAGGATCTTAAGGAAGCAGCCGAAGTGCTGGGCAAGAAGAAATTCAACCCGAAGTGCCGGACCATCATCATTCCGGCCTCCCGCGACGAATACCTCAAGACCCTGAAGGCAGGACTCATCGAAAAGTTCGTGAAGGCAGGCGCCCTTGTCGAGGCACCATGCTGCGGCCCCTGTATGGGCGGGGCATTCGGCCTGATTGCTCCCGGCGAAGTTTCGCTCGCGACATCGAACCGCAACTTCAAGGGACGGCAGGGCAGCACGGAGGGCAAGGTCTACCTGTGCTCCCCGGCAACAGCGGCGGCAAGTGCGATCACGGGTGAGATCACCGATCCGAGGGAGGTATAACATGGCAGCAAAGAAGACGGTCCCGGTCAAAAAAGTCGCGGTTGCCGAGGGGCCCGTTTCAAAGAATGCCCGGGTCTGGAAGTTCGGGGACGATATCGATACCGATGCCATCATCCCGGGCCGGTACCTGATCCTCAACAACCCGGACGAGCTCGCAAAACATGCCTTTGAAGGGACCCGGGACGAGTTTGCAAAGAGGGTACAGCAGGGCGATGTGATTGTCGGGGGGCGCAACTTCGGCTGCGGTTCCTCCCGCGAACATGCCCCGCTTGCCCTGATGGGGGCCGGGGTGAAGGTTGTCGTGGCTGGTTCGTTTGCTAGGATCTTCTTCCGGAACTCGATCAACGTGGGAGTGCTCCCGGTGGTCTGCCCGGATGCGGACAAGATCGCCGATGGCGCAAAAATTACCCTGAACCTCAAGGAGGGGTACCTTGAATCGGACGGGAAGAGATACGCAATTGAACCAGTCCCGGAGTTCATGCAGGGCATCATCGATGCCGGCGGGCTTGTGGAATATGCGAAAAATCTGAAGGAGGTACCGGCATGTATAAGATAGCGTCAATTGGCGGGGATGGGATCGGCCCGGAGATCGTTGATGAGGGAAAGAAGGTTCTCGAAGCAGCAGGGGAGAAGTACAACTTCGATATCCAGTGGACGGACTTCGATATCGGGGCTGACCGCTACCTTGCCACAAAGCAACTCGTCACCGAAGATGACCTGAAGGAACTGAAGAAGTTCAAGGCGATCTACTTCGGCTCCATTGGTGACGATCGGGTGAAACCGGGGATCCTTGAGAAGGGCATCCTCCTCGCGCTCCGCTTTCACTTCGACCAGTATGTGAACCTCCGGCCCATCAAGCTCCTCAAGGGTGTCGAGACACCACTTGCCGGCAAAGGTCCAAAAGACATCGACTTTGTGGTTGTCCGGGAAAACACCGAGGACTTCTACGTGGGCATCGGCTCCCGCTTCAAGAAGCACCAGAAGATCGAGCTTGATGTGATGCGGGATCTCTACAGCGTGAAGTTCGGCCTCGATGTCACGAGCGATGCGGAGGAGATCGCCTACCAGATAGGCGTCATCACCCGTGAAGGCTCACGCCGGGTCCAGACCTACGCGTTCGACCTTGCCATGCAGCGGAAGAAGAAACTCACGTCCGTGGACAAGGCCAATGTCCTCTCGGACGTGTACGGCCTCTGGCGGGAGGTCTTCACCGAGACGGGAAAGAAGTACCCCGAGGTCACGACAGAGTTCAACTTCGTGGACGCCGTCACCATGTGGTTTGTCAAGAATCCCGAGTGGTTCGATGTCGTGGTCACGCCCAATATGTTCGGCGACATCATCACCGATCTCGGCGCCATGATTCAGGGAGGTCTCGGGCTTGCACCGGGCGGTAATATCAATCCAAAGGGGACCTCCATGTTCGAGCCGATCCACGGGTCTGCCCCGAAGTACAAGGGCATGGATGTGGCAAACCCGATCGCAACCATCTGGGCGGGCTCGCTCCTGCTCGATCACCTTGGCGAGCACAAGGCAGCTGCGGGGATTGTCAAGGCCATCGAGACGAGCATCAAGGATGGCGTGGTGACAAAGGATCTCGGCGGCAAAGCCGGGACGGCAAAGGCCGGATCGTATATCGCCGAGTGCGTGAAGAAAGGCAAGTAATCTCTCTTTTTTCCATATCATTTCCGGATGCGGAACCGGTATTACCCTGTTGACATACGGCAGGGACGCGATGCATGTCTGGGTGGACACGAGTACCGGCCGCACCGGGTCTGCGCAGGGGGATGATGGGGGGTCGCATGGGTACAAACCAATTCTTCAAGAATCAGGGAAGAAGAGAAAACACCGGTGAGAATTCTGCATGTACGGCAGTGCGATTCTGATCGTATTTTTACAACTGTACCCACGCGACCCCCCCATGACCGCTGCCGGTTTTCATAGAAAAATCCTGCATATCACCTCGATGATGGGGAGTTATTGCCCACCATGTGCCGGAGGGGGGTCGCGTGGGTACAGTATGGCCCGGAGCTGACTTTTCTCTCAACTCTGGAGTAAGGCAAAGTATTGGGACAGATCAAATGACTGCAAAAGACTGCCAAAAAAGGGAGATTTCTACGCGATTCTATTGGTCATTCCGAATAATGCCGGTCAATGAGATACTCGACAACGGGAAGCGTCATGTACAGGGCCGAACTCCACAGGGATCCGGTCAAGGCAACCAGAATGCCGATGACGGAGATGGTGGGAACGACAAGGTTCCCGATAAGAACGCGCCGGACATATGCCGGTTTTAACGTGGACTCCGCGAGGCGGCACCCGGTGGTTGCGTACCACCACTGGCAGGTCATGCCCATGCCGATTGCAAAGAGATTGACCTCAAATACAATCGCACCCATGGAAGCACCGGGGAAATCCCCGGAGAACGAGGTAGAGAACGGGAGGAGTGCCACAAACATCAGCGTCACAAGATTGATCCAGATGAAGGTCTTATCCGGAACCCGGACGGAATGGAACTGCTGGTGCTGGCTCAGCCAGAATGCCCCCAGGATCAAAAAGGCGAGGACATAATGAAAGAAATCAGAATACAGGGAGAGGAGTATATGCAGTGCAAATTCATTTGATTGAACCATTGTTGCCTTATCCGGCAGGTTCAGCCCGATGACAAGGAGTGTCATCGCGAACGCAAAGATCCCGTCAGAAAGTGCTTCCAGTCTTCCTTTGGTGAGGTGTGGCTCCTCACTCCGGTTTTCCTCAGTCATCGTATCCTTCTTCCAACGTATGTTCCGGGATAATTTATGCTCTTGTTCGTTTCCAGCCTCTGACGGGTTATTTCAGGTTTTCAGACGATGCCGCAGATACCTCGTCGTCATCATGCTCATCCGATGACTTCGAAAGAATTGAACGGAAATAGCCAAGGGGCCCTTTTGCCTGTTGTCCCGTAACCCGCGCCCGGTACTCACTGACGGTCTGGTCGCCGGATACATCCTTGATGAGGAACTCTGCCTCGGCACGGCCTTCCTCAACCGCCATCCGGTCGGTGACATCCGTCATCGACCCGGCAATCGCAACGACTTTGCCGTTCTTTCCCACCGGCACCTCGTTCACTTCCACCCAGATCTTCCTCCCGTCACGGGTTGCCATCTCCAGCCGGTACGGTGGTTCCCGTTTGCCGGAGGCAATGGCCCGGATCGTCCGCTCAAGGCCGGACGCGTTCAGGGGATGGTCGGTGAGGTAATCGGTCCAGGTCCGTTTCCCCTCCCCGTGATGACAGCCCAGCAGGTTGAGAATCCTCGGGCTGACAAAGACCACCTGGTGGTCGGTCGAATGCGAGTAATACATCGGGCTGCCACTTTCAAGGACGAGCATCAACTCGCTGTCACGTTTCCGTATCGCCTTCTGCTCGTTCTTGAGCGGGGTGATATCCCGGCCGGTTGCAACGATGGAGACAACGGTTTTGTCATTGCCGAGAACGGACTTTGAAGACCAGCTGATGCAGCGCATCCCGTTCTTTGTCTGGAGCCACTGTTCAACAATGCAGGCATAGGGAGGCCGGAAGAGTTTGGTCATCTGGGTTGCGATTACGTCAGAGTACCGCTCTTCAGTGACCGGCATGAAGATGCTGTTGACAAGATCTTCCTTTGTTCTTCCGATAATCTCACAATAGGCGCGATTGACAAAAAGGAGACGCCCTTCAGGATTGAACCTGACGATAAGATCCTGCTGGCATTCGACAAGGTCCCGGTATTCCGTATCGAGAGTTTCCATGTATGACCGCCGTTATCTGTACCATTTCACTCCCCTGAGATCGGAGTGGAAGGCGGAAAATTTCACTTAGAATCATTCTGCCGCAGAACTATTAATGTTACCCGCTACCGGCGGAAAAAAGGGATTATTTGGGATATACCGGAGGGATGTGCAATGGTGTTGGTGCGGGGGTCATACCATGGCGCTGATTCTCTGCTGGCTTTCTGAAGTTCTACGGACCCTGTTTGCCGGCGTTTCCGGGATCTTCACAATCGCCACAGACCGTTCCTTCCCATAGAGGACTGCACGGAGCGTCGATAGCGACAGGGTAAAACTCCCGGTCTCGAACAGATCGATATTCAGGGCCTTACCGGATACCGAGACATGAGCGAGACCCCGGGTCAGACCGAGGTACTCATTCCAGTTGCGGGTAATGTCCTCGACCTGAACATAGATCCTGCCCGAAACCGCTTTCACCAGATCGGATCGCCTGATCGCATACCGGTTCCCGAGAATATGCAGTTCGACAACATCATGCATCACGCCTTCGCTGTCAAATGCCCGGGAACGGGTCTGCTGGAGATATCCTGCTTTTACCATCATACACGACCACCTTCTGTCGTATATGGGCGTTGCTGCAGAGAGTATATAACGCCGGGGCGTGCGCGGGGTGAAAGTGAAAGAGACTATTCTGGAGGGATTTGAACATTAACGGACGCATATCAGGGCATTCTGTCGATACAGGCATTCAGGACCTGTTCGACAAAGGTGAGGGTGCCATTGATGCCGGCAAGCGGTGTCGGGTACAGCCGGACCTTCCCCCGCAGGGGAGGGATGATGCCCACAAACGCGGCATTGCCGTACACCGAACGCTCAAACGATGAGCCCACAACCAGGTCGGGCTTATGGGACCGGATGAGATCCTGTACCTTCGAGAGACTTGTGGCTTCAGTCATGGGGCGGGGGGAATCCCCCACCACATTCCGGGTGCCGATACAGCAGATCTCCGCATCCAGATATCGTTCGAGGGTCTCAGCGGCAAACCGGGCGTACGAACACCCGGCAAAGATCGCAGCGGATGGCGGATCGTACCGGTGCAGGAATTTGTCGCATGCCTGAACAACCCGCTCCTCCTGTGCATCCAGTTCCGCAAAGACCGGGCTGCAATCCGATCCTTCTATTACCTCATCGATTCGTGTAAACGACGAGCGGATCTGGTCAAACCCGAGCATTCCACCAAGGGATTGCCCGACACCGGAAGCAAAATCGCCATTGGTCCCGAGCGTATAAGCTGCCGCGTGATGCACCCGTTCAAGCCGATCCTTCGAGAATATGGTTCCCACCGGGACAGATGCCATTGCACAGAGCCGCTTTGTTTCCAGCACATTCCCTGAATAGAACGGGTCGAATAAGCAGACACCGTCGATATTCACGCCGGGAGTTGCGGGATCAACTAAAGGGGCAAGCATCGCAAGCGCCTTCGCGTACCCAGTCTCAATATCACCGGAAAACCCCGGGCTGTCCACGAGCAGAACATCGTGATCCTCAAGCAGGGATCTGATATCCTCCCCGAGAATGGCGGGAACGCAGGTGGTGATCACGGCAATACTCTTCCCACAGCCGGAAAGGTTGCCAATCACTTCCCGGAGCCGGTCCTCCGATCCGAAGATGATCTCCTTTTCGAGGATGAACGTTCCCTCTAACGGGGCATGGAGCAGTGTGGTGGGGTAATAATAACACCCGCTGGACCCATGGATCACAACCGTGATCCCCTCAAACCCGGCGAGACATGACGCCGCACCGGTCATGGCGCAGGGCCAGAGCGGGTTATCACATTCAGGCATGGATCATCCGCCTCCAGCGGTGGAGCATCCGCCGCGTCCCGGCAGTCCCGATTGCGGACCCGACCGGAAGGCAAAGTCCGTTGCCATCAGAATCGACAGTAATACCCAGCCTTGCGGCCAGTTCTCCGGCAGCCCGCAGATCCTCGTCACCGGTATGAGCCCGGTCCAGAACCACAGAAGACCGGTTCAAACCGAAACCCATGACGAGCATCTCATCCTGACGGGACTTCTCCGATGAGGTTGCAGTACTTCCATCGATCCCGCAGGAAGCCGCCACCTGTTCAAGAAATGCAAGGGTATCGGACAGGCCATGGGGAAATGAGGGAATGAACGGGGTGCCAAACCGGTCACGAAGATATTCCCCAACCGGAATGAGCGCCGGGCTCCGGAGAATATTGAGCCGGGCCGCCCCAAGCAGGGAGAGCTGGCTGAACGTGATATCGTGCACAAAATGCAGGTTCACCCTCAATCCCAGCAGGGAAAGGAGGCGGGAGATCTCCGCAGAGTTCTCCCGTACTTCATATTCAAGGTTCATCTCCCCAATGAGATTGATCCCTCCGTTCGCGGGGCTTGGCTCTGCTATGCCCGCAAGGGCAATGAGGGCATTGTTCATCCCATCCTGAAATGACCCCCCGAGAAACCCGGCGGTCGGGATCGGGATCACCGGGATGCCATACTCTTCCGCACACACCGCAGAGGTATCATCGCCGATGGTGTCAACAATACAGGTCGAGAGCACAAAAAGAGCGCGGATATTTTGTCCCGCTGCATGACGGATGGCGGTACGGAGCGCCTCTTCCCCTCCAAAAATAATCTCGCTCTCCCCGAGGGCAGTTGAGATCAGGGACGGCATGACCATCCGGTCGTCATCCAGACAGATCGCATGCAACAGGGATGCATTGTGATGGGTGCATCCCTTGGGGCCATGGATAATGGTCACCGTATCACGGATGTGGGACGTCACCGAGAGCGCCCCGGTGAGCGTGCAGCCACCAAGCCTAGATAAATTCGCGGGCAAGGGATTCGAGGGCATCGATCTCAAGGGGCTGGGGGATGGTCAACCGGGTGTTTTCCATGATACGCTGGGCGAGTGAGCGGTAGTGTTCCGCCTGGGCCGAATCCGGACTGTACTCGATCACGGTCTGCTGGTTCACTTCAGCCTGCTGCACGACATGATCACGGGGAATATACTGGATCATGGTGCTGTTCACCCGACGGGCAAACTCCGCAACCAGTTCCTCTTCCCGGGGCTGGCCCTTCGCATTGCAGATCACCCCGCCCAGACGGCAGTTGCTCTTCACCCGGGATGCGAGCCGCTGGACCGCCTTGCAGATGTTGTTTGCCGCATACAGGGACATCAGTTCCCCGGACGTGACCAGATAGATCTCCTGGGCATATCCTTCCCGCATCGGCATGGCAAATCCCCCGCAGACCACATCGCCCAGCACATCGTAGACGATCACATCACCTTTCAGGGCACCAAACTTTTCCAGCAACTGGAAGGTGGCAATGATACCCCGCCCGGCGCAGCCGACTCCGGGTTCAGGTCCCCCGGCCTCAACACAGCGGATGCCGTTGTATCCGGTAAAAACAACATCATCCAGCGAGATAGCAGATTCACCACGGACCCTGACGAGATCCATGACCGTCGGGATAAACCTTCCCTGCATCAGCATCCGGGTGCTGTCCCTCTTGGGATCGCAGCCAATCTGGAGAATTGAGAGTCCCCGGTGTGAGAGCGCAGATGAGAGGTTGGATGAGGTGGTGGACTTGCCGATTCCACCTTTCCCGTACAGGGCGATCTGCTTCATTGTCATACAATTGAGCGCCAATTTATATTAGATCTCCTGATGTTAACAAAAGCGAACTTGTGTTCGATACCGGTATCCAGGGGAATTCCCCCCCTATTTTCTTCGCAGGGACATGCCCGGGCAATCAGAAATTTTTTCATCATCAGGGACGATGATTGTACCGTCATGGAATACCTGCACACCCTCTTTAAGTTCATTGCCGGCGGAGGCATCATTGTCGGTGTGACCTACATTGCGCAGCAGGTAAACCCAAAATACGGCGGCATCCTCGCCGCAGCTCCCATCATCACGACCCTCGCATTCCTCTTCACGTATGGCGATGCCGGCGTGGCCACCACCCGGCAACTGGTTCTCGGGACATTCTTCTTTGCCATCCCGTCGCTTGCGTTTCTCCTCGCGCTCTATCTCCTCATGAACCGGCTGGGATTCCTGGAGAGTCTCGGCGGGGCATACGGGGTCTGGCTTGTCTGTGTTGTCATCATGGGCCGGTTTGTTGCCGGCATGTGAATGGCATCCAAAAAGCCCTGCTGAAACGGTGTTACTCACGGCCGCGGAACAGGGCAAAGAACAGAATGATCACCGGAATCACTTCAAGCCTTCCGATCCACATCACAAAGATCACAATCCATTTTGACATCAGGGGCATATCGGGGGACACATACCCGATATTGAACCCGCAGGTGGCAAAGGCGGAGACCACCTGGAAGACAATTTCTGTTAAGGAGAACGTCGTGCTTTGAACCTGGAGGAGCACCAGCGATGCGACAAATACGGTGACTACGGAGAGAATGATGACGAGCATATTCTTCGCAGTCTCCAGCTCCGCAGTCGCTTTCGGAATGACGCGCCCTTCAATCCTGAACGGGATAAGCACTTTCCCACTGACGAACAACTGGCGGAACCACCACAGGAGCGCCCGTAATGAAAACGCCACCCGGTCGAGCTTGATACCCCCCGAGGTACTACCGGCAGCTCCCCCGATGAAGGTGAGCATGGTCAAAAAGAGGAGTGTGACGCTGGCCCAGGTCTGGAGATTCACGATCGCAAAACCCGTGCTGGTCAGTGCCGAGACTGACATGAACAACCCCTGCAGCACGGCCGGCCCGAAGGCAAGATCTGAGAAGAGGATCAAGTCGTAGGTCAGGACCGCAGTCCCTATCGCCAGGATGAGGAAGAAGATCTTCACCTGCTCATCACCAAACAGGCTCAACCGCCGGTTTTCCAGGATCAGGAAGTACAATTTGAACGGGAGGGCACCGGCGATCATCACGGGTATGATCAACAGTGCCAACAATGTGTTGTCATAGTACAACAGTCCGCCATCGTGAGGGATGAATCCCCCGGTCGAGATCGCGGAGAGTGCGAGATTGACAGAGTCCCAGAGGGACAGACCGCTGAACAGGATAAGACCTACGGCACAAAAGGTCAGTCCTGCATAGATCTTCCAGAGGGATCTCCCGGCTGCCCTGACACTGGGTGTGAGAGATTCATCACGGCTGTCATTACGGAGGATCTTTGACCGGAATAATCCCGTGCTGCTGGCAAGGGCCACGGTGAATGCAATGATCCCGATACCGCCAATCCATTGCATATATGAGCGCCAGAACAGGAGGGTATAGGGAACGGAATCCAGGGATCGGATCACAGAAAACGCGGTGCCGGTCCAGCCGGCCATTCCCTCAAAGACTGCATCGGTAAAACTCATGTGCAGGCCGATCATAAACGGGATGCCGCTTACCACCGCACAGGCAAACCAGAAGAGTGCCACCGAACACATAGCCGTGGAAAGCCGGCTGCCCTGACCGCTGCGGGGGATTTTTTTGAGGAGAAATCCCATAAAAAGAAAAATGAGTGGCACCGTGGCCATGGGAATGAGCATATCCCATTCAGAAAAGAGTACGGCAACGATTAAGGGAATGCAGGAAACAGGAGCCACAAAGGTGAAAATATCTCCCAGATCCGCGACGATCGTTGAGAGATACCGGAGCCTGCTCATCACTATTGGGTTACCGCTCGTGCTCTATTAGTGTTTGCCCGTGACAGCGATGAAACAGAGGAATGTGCCCTGTGCCTAACAGGCCTATGCCTTGTCGGTCCAGAGCCCGTGCACATTGCAGAATGCCCGTACTTTTATATGGTCACCCGATACCGTGAACTCTGCTTCAGGTTTCTGCCCGGGTTTCAGACCCTGCACATAGAGGGCATCACCGGAGATCACTTCGATCCACTGGATGTAGTGCTTCTCCTCCATGGGGTGGGGGATGGCCCCGAGTTTCACCCGGATACCCGTCTTTGTCTTCTCGACAACGGGTACATGCTTCTCCTTCCCCGCATCCTCCGTCTTCTCCACCTGGAGGTTCATGGGCTGTCCGCAGCAGACAAGGGTACCGCCCGATGGGCTTACCACCATCGTGGTATTTCCGCATACGCCACACTTGTAGATCTCAAGCATCTTTGTCATAACCGTATCCTCTGTTCCTTAAAGGATTCCAATCTCTTTGTGTTTCTTTGCAATGTCATCGGCAAGCCGGTTGAGCGCAACAACGGCCGCCTCATCCGGCGCACCTTTGATGACCACCGGTTCAAGGACCTCGACCTTGACGTGGTCGAGCATCTTTGTGATCGTTTCAACGGATTTGCCCCCCCAGCCAAAGGATCCAATGACCGACGCAAATCTCACCTTGGGTTTCAGGACATTTGCGAGATATGTGGCATAGACGACCTGGGGGTGGGGGCCGAAGAGGACGGTGGGCGTACCAATGACCACCGTTGCTGCATCCACGAGGGCATACGCCAGTTCCCCGATATCGGTCTTCGTGAGATTGAAGGGTTTCACGTTCACGCCCCGCTGGATGAGCGCTCCTGTCAGCTGGTCAACCATCTTCTGCGTGCTGCCGTGCATGGAGACATAGGGGAGGACCACGACATTCTTCACGTCATCGGAGACCCAGTCCGCATAGGCATCGAGAATGAACTTCGGATTCTTGTTGATCGGGCCGTGGCTGGGCGCAATCATGACGGGATCGAGCTCGCGGACCTTCTGGACATATCCCTTGATGCTGTTCCGGAAGGGCATCATGATCTCGGCGTAATACCGCTTTGCCGACCGGTAGGCATCCGCCTCGTTTGTCACGAACAGTTCGCTCGTTGCGGTATGAAACCCGAAGAGATCGCAGGGGAAGAGAATCCGGTCCTCCAGAAGGAAGGTGACCTGTGTCTCCGGCCAGTGTGTCCAGGGGGTGAGGAAGAACCGGAGCGTCCGATCTCCGAGGGAGAGGGTATCCCCGTCCTTAACCACCTGCACACACTCCGCCGGGATCTGGAGCAGGGCAACGAGGAGGTCGCGGCACTTCTCGTTCGTCACGACCTTTGCCATGGGGTACATCTCGAGGACCATGGGAAGGGCCCCGGTATGGTCCTGCTCGGCATGGTTGATGACAATATAATCGATCTGCTCGACACCGAGCTTCAGGAGGTTGACTACCAGTTCCTCCTCTTTTGCCTGATCGACCGTATCGATCAGGGCCGTCTTTGTGCTTCCCCGAATAAGATACGAGTTGTAACTTGTGCCATCCGGCAGGGGGATCAGTTCATCGAAGAGCCTCCGGTCGAAATCCAGCGCTCCGACCCAGAAAATGTCCTTTACAATCTCACGTGCTACCATCTCTTCACTCCTTCACAAACTCATTCTTTGCAGCAAAACAGACCGGGCACTGCCAGTCATCCGGAAGAGCGGCAAATGCCATTCCAGGGAAAATATTCGGGAGGGGTTCTCCTTTCTCCGGATCATAGACATGACCGCATACCGCGCATACATACCGGCCCATAGAAACCACTGCTCTATTCGGATATTACAGAATGGCGCCATGTTTTTAAAAATGGTTTCGATTCAGGATCTGCCCGCCAATGTCGGGAGCGGGGAATCGGTCACTCACCCGGGATCTCCTGAATATGGTAGCGGTTGACAAAGAACGAAAACGAGTGGTTCTTTTTTGCCGCCGTCTCAAGGGAGAAAGACTTGAGGATCTCGAACATGAAGTCGATCCGGGAATCAAAGTGCCGGGGAATACGGGCATTAAACTCCTCTTTTGTCATGTCATCTGTCGAGGCCATATTCACGATGCCCAGTTCCTGCCCCAGCGACCCGGAGATCCCCGCATAATACCAGCTCTCGATCTCCCGGATCACGATCACGGTGCTGCCCCCGTCCAGATTGTTGAAACGGTAATACAGGACCTGCTTCTTGTCCCGCACCGAGTGTTCAAAATCAATGTCAGCAACAAAGATGTAGTCGTTCTTCATCAGCGTGACGCTTTTTAAGAACTTGTTCACCTTGTCACGCTTGATGCAGGCATAGGGGACGATCTCGACCGAATCGTAGCGGGGGGCAAGAAGGGGCTTGATGATGCGGCCGAAGAACCGCACATCGTCCTCTCCCTCGACCATGATGAACAGGCGCTTCTTCATTTACATGCCCAGCAGGTTCTGGATGTAGAGTTCCTCGATGCCAATCTCGTTTTCGAGGAATGTCTTCACTTCTTCCTTGTCTGCCGGGCGGGAGATGATGGAGAAGCCGTCGCTATCCCTAGAGATGAGGATGATGTCGGCAAGACCGGTGTGCTTGACCACCTCGGTACTGTGCGTGGTGACCATGATCTGTTTCTTCATAGAGGCCTCCTTCATCATGGCGATGACCCGTCCTACCAGGAAGGGGTGTATATGGCTCACCGGTTCTTCGATCACAATGAACGGCTTATCCTCGAAGTAGAGGGCAACAATCATGGCAAAGATCGTGATCGTTCCATCCGAGAGGGATGAAGCAGGAAGATCGCGACTCTTGGCATACCGCTCGCGCAGGGTGAGAATGAGCGAGATGTCCATGAACTTCTGGACCGAGAACTCCTCCACAAAGGGCAGGGTATCGCGGAGCAGGTTGGAAAACTTCCGTTTCTTCTCCGGATCGTCGATGATCCGCTTCAGCACCAAGGCAAGGTTCCCCCCATCCGGCTCCAGTTCACGTTTCCCGGTGATGGCAACCCCTTTCTTGGGCAGTTTCGGGTCAATGTCGTACACAGCGATCCGGTCGAAGAAGCGGTTGAAGTGCGGGAGCGGGAACCCGTAGGTCGTCTCCAGGAGAAGGGTCTTCTCAGGCAGGCGTTTGTTGCGGAAGAAGAGAGGTATGATCTCATCCTCTTTGAACGGGCAGCCTTCCGGCATATGGACCGTATACCGGATCACCCCGTTGTCACTCGCGACCTCAATCTGACCCCGTCCGATCGCGCTATCCTCGACAATGGCTGCACCGTCCCGCCGGCAGGACGAGAGATCGCAGCCGATGACGAACCGATCCTTCGTGATGATAAACTCATCCTGGTGCCCGGTGAACGTAAGAGAGAACTCGTACGTGGATTCGCAGGCCTTCATACCGAACAGGGACCGCCCGTCCTGTTCCCGGTCAACATATTCCATGGCAGTGTCGGGAACATAGACCACCCTGATAACGAGATCGCGTGCCGCACCGATCTTCGCGTTCATGAGGTAGTCCACCCCACCCTGCATGGCAATCGCATTCACAATCCCCGACGTCGCGATATCCTTTAGGAACCGGAAGATACTGATGAAATTGGATTTTCCTGCTGCATTCGAACCGATCACGACATTGAACCGGGCAAGGTCAATATCGAGCTCGGAAAAACTCTTGAAATTCTCCACATGGATCTTCTGGATCGGCATACACGTTCCTTACGTCATCGTCACTCTTGAACAAAAAGAAGGTATTGGTCCTATTCAGGAACTCATAGAGCCGGCAGACTACGACACGGAGATTCTTAATAAAGCCTCACGAAAATCCGACTCCGGTCACTTTCCTTTCGGGCTGGAGCCAATCGGGTAGAGCCAGCGGAAGATGCCATGCGAGCGCTGTTCGGGGAACACACCCTCCGCCACCGACTTCACCTCTTCAACGGAATAGAAGGCATTGGGGTGGAAACCCTTGATAATTCCCACGACATGAGAGAGATCCTGCCTTTTTATGATGGTGAACACCATCTTCACTTTGCCGGTCCCACCCTCGGCATCGATGCTGGTCACCCCGTAGTTCTGCGAACGCAGGAACTGGAGGAGAGCATTGGGATCTTCCTTGGTGATGATCCGTACGCTGGTGAGGCCCAGCGAAAGTTTCTCCTCGATTGCCATGCCGACAATGGTGCCGGTGGCAAACCCTGCGCCATAGGCAATATAACAGACCACGTTTGTTAAGTTGTTCATCACCTGCCCGATGGCAACAAGCCAGATGATCACCTCAAAAAAGCCGATGATTGCCGGGAGATACTTGATCCCTTTCGACATGAAGATGACCCGTACGGTGTCGAGGCTCATATCGCACACACGGGCAAGGAAGATCAGGAGCGGCACGACAACGAATGCAAAGACGCCCGGCGTGATGACGGATTCCAGCATAAACAGGTAAGGATCAATTTTGCCTGTAAAATACTTATGGGGAGTTAATAATCAATCATAGTCTGCATGACTTTGTAGAAAGGACCGGACTCTGATAAAATCATCATACAATGTTCTGCAAAAAAGGTTACCGGTTTACTATGAGCACCGTGGCCTGAGGCATGGGGTTCAGGCAACCGGCGCAGGTATCGTGAGGAAATGACGGGATAGATACCAGTGAATCACGATGAGGACACCCACGCTGATCGCTGCGGAAATGAGGATCGCAGAATACACGGGATACAACCCGGAGACAGAAAACCATCCGGCCAGAAGGTACACCAGTTCCCCGGTAACAAAAACCGCCGTTGACCATACCTCACGAACAAGGAAGAAGAAGACAGCAGCCACCATGCCGGCAATAATATGCCAGAACAGGGTATCCGGGGTTGTTGCCAGAGGGAACTGCGCCTTTGATGCCAGACCAAAGAGAATCGCAGTTATTGCCACCCCTACGGGGATGGAAAGGAGCGCCCCCCCACTCCGCACCAGTGCCTGAATATGCGTCCCGACAAGAACCCAGCAGATCATGACCGTGGCAATCCCGGTGGGGAGAAGAAGGATAAATATGAGGAAAAAAGCAGATTTGTCAGTACCGAATGGATTCTGCAGGGTGCTTACTAGGCCAATGACAAGAAGGGTGAGAACAACTGCCAGCACGGTCCGGTACCATGACCGGACGCCCAGATGGAACATGGTCACATCCCCCTGGACAAATGATTTTCTGATGATCAAAACGGGAATCACGATGCCGATTGCGATACAACATATCAGCGTATAAAGAAGGAGTCCCGAAGGGTCGGGATGCAGGAAGAGTTGTACCCGGCCTTCAAGCAGGTACATCTCGAAGAGCCAGATCGCATACGCAACGAACGGAATCAGGAGGAGTCGGACGGAGGGGTTTTGGATTGTCCGAAAATACCCGTCCGGAGCAGAGGCCCGCGAGAAATTTTTGCTCATTTTAAAGGACTCACCTCGGCATTCACGATTGACAGCAGGGAACAGTACAGGTTCGCGGAAATTTCACCGCGCCCTGCACATGGATTCAGGTACTATATCCATTGGATAGTATGAATTATACCCGTGACGCAAGGAATGCACGGATTACCTCGTCACGGTTTGTTTTCGGGACACCGGACAGTACCATCCGTTCATTATAGGTCGGGAAGTTTGCCCGGTACACCTCGCCCAGTGCAATCTGCGCATCGGAATTGTAGTCCCATGCCCGTGCGATGCTGCAGGCCCGATCGAAGTTTGCCGGATCGTGATCTGTCAGTTCGTATACCCTTGACGAATAGTAGTCTGCTGCCGGGAAGAAGGTAGCACAGATCTGTAGTACATCGATAAACGAGAAACCCCGGTGCGCGATTCCTCCGCGAATCAGGGTGTTTAGCTGATCCATCTTCCGGGTGTAGCCCCGTGCAATATAGGTTGCCCCACTTGCAAGCATCAGCTCAAGCGGGTTCAGGGGATATTCCGCAGTACCGCCCGGCGTGGACTTTCCCTTATACCCCAGAGGAGACGTTGGCGTGTACTGACCGGTCGTAAGACCATACACCCGGTTGTTGTGGACAATGACCGTGATATCGACATTGCGCTTTGCGGCAAAGATGAGATGATCCAGCCCTTCTGCATAGCAATCCCCGTCACCACAGCAGCAGATGACGGTCAGATTGGGATTGGCAAGTTTGATACCGGTGGCAACGGGAATGGTCCTCCCGTGCAGGGTGTAGAAACTGTTGATATTCAGGTAATCGGCAATCTTTGCATGACAGCCGATACCGGATACCAGAACCACATTGTCAAGCGATTTGCCTTCCTGTTCCATTTCGGCAAGGATCGTCTTGAGGGTGTGCTGGATCGTAAAATTACCACAACCGGGGCACCAGGTATTCTGGACGTCAGTGATGAGCGATCGTCCGGTCATGAGAGCACCTTCCGGAGTTCTGCTTCCAGACTGTCGCAGGTAAACGGTCGCCCGTCAAACCGAAGGACTTTATCGTGTACGATAATCCCCTGCTGCCCTGCCAGCGTTGCCAGCTGGGCTGTCGCATTCTCTTCCACACAGATAATCCGGTTCACCCCGGCAAGGGCTTTTTTCAGCTGGGCCACCGGGAAGGGTGAGAGCACAACCGGCTGGACAACCCGGAGTCCAAGACGGGTGCCAGATTCACAGCAGACGCCTTTTGTGGACCCCCAGCAAAGGAGCGCGACGGGAGCCCCCACTGCACCGTGAACCTTAACGGCGGGATACCGGTTCATCTCCCGGACTAACCCGTCCCATTTCCGCTGGCGCTTTTCCGTCATTTTACGGGTGATCTCTCCATCTTCCGCGGTGTAACCTGACTCATCATGGGTATAACTGTTCACTTTCACAACAGCATCTTTCGTACCGGGTACTGCAAGGGGTGAAACGCCGGATGGCGTATCTGCATACCGGAGGTACGGTATCGATCCATCCCAAGGGGGTTGCTCACCAGCCGGAGGAAAACCGGGGGAACCGTCAGTACCCATACTGTAGGTGCCTTCGGAGAGGGTCTTGTCGGAAAGGATGAATGCCGGGATCTGGTATCTCCCTGCGATATCCATTGCAACAGCCGACCAGGAATATGCCTCCTCCGCATCGCCGGGCGCAACGATCAGCCGGGGGAACTCCCCCTGCCCGGCATGCAGGACAAAGAGGAGTTCGGACTGCCCGGTATACGTTGGCAGGCCGGTCGATGGCCCGGTCCGCTGGGATACTACGAGCACAAGGGGAATCTCTGCCATCCCTGAAAGAGACAGGCCCTCAGTCATGAGACAGAATCCTCCCCCGGAGGTTCCGACCGCTGCCCGTTTCCCGGCATAGGCAAACCCGAGCGCCATCAGGATCACGGCAATCTCGTTCTCCGGGTGGACAACCGTGATGCCAAACCGGTCTTTCTCTTCAGCGAGAAAATGAAGCAGGCTGGACGAGGGTGTCATCGGATAGGAGACATAGGCATCAAGACCCCCCCGGATCAGGCCAAGGGCAATTGCCTCATTCCCGGTCAGGAGAGGTCGGGGCGGGGCGGGGAGCCGTTCAATGCGATGAACGGTCTGGATCTGCTCGTATGCCCGTTTCGCCACGAGCAGGTTCTGATCCGCGCCTTTCCGGATATGAGCCCGCATGACATCTTCAACCGTCTTCCAGTCGATCCCGGCTGCCTTGGCAAATCCTCCGATAATGGCTGAATTCCCCATGATCTCAGGCGCGTTCTCGCTCGCCAGGATAGCCTTTACAGAGAGTGCCTGACCTTTGGCTTTTACCCGGTCTGCATCAAAAAGTACTGCAGCACCCTCATGAGCCTGCGGGAGGTGCTGAGTTATCGTCTCCTGGCTGAGCGCAAGGATGAAATCGATATTGTCCCGACAGGTCCCGATTGCATGTCCCGATGCCCGGATCACGGCAAAGTTATGGCCGCCCCGGATCAGGGACGGATAATCGAAATAGACATAGATATGATACCCCATATGGTTGAGCAGCTGAGCGATCAATGCCCCGGCGCTATTGATCCCATCCCCGGCTTTCCCCCCAATCAGGACAGATACTTCCCGCAATTCCGCCATAAAAATCCCGTAAGATACGATCTTTCAATTGCAGGTATATAGGTTGGCATAGGGACACCACCGCAAGGCAAGTAGTCCCCCGCGATGGCGTTACCATTGCCCGTAATCCAGCCAGATCACGGGTACCGTCAAAAAGAAGATCATTTTTAAAAACCGCTGATCACGTTTGCAGCAGTTGTTCCAGAATCATTTTCATGTCGTTGATCTTGTAGGGTTTGGACAATTTACCGGAGAACCCGTGTCCCGCATAATCCATAACCACCGGATCATTGGAATAACCGCTCGATACAATCGCCTTCACAGGAGGATCCAGTTCCCGGAACTTCTGGATCGCTTCTCTTCCACCCATCCCTTCCGGGATCGAGAGATCGAGGATCACGGCATCGAACGGGGCATGCGCTTCCATTGCCTGTTTGTACAGGTCAAGTGCAGCCTGCCCGTCCCGGGCAAACTCCACCTCATAACCAAGAAATGCAAGAACTTCCTGAGTGACATCAAGGATGATCTGTTCATCATCCATCAGAAGTATCTTTCCCTTGCTGGTCATATTCACCCAACCCCTGTGCAGAATATCAAGTAACTATGGCACCTTAAATTATATAATATGGCATGAATAACCCCCCGCCCCGCATGGGGTTACTGCACCAGTCACAGGAAGTATACCGGACATAACGATCCATAAAGATGCACATGTCCGGGTATCAGACCTCACTTTTTCAGCGCCCGCAAGCGGGCTGCCTCTTCAGCATCTTCCACGCGAAGGAGGAACGTCCCATGACAGGGCTTTGTGTACGGGAAGATGACAAAATCCCCATCCAGCCCGATGGCAATCGGGGGCAGGCCGATCACGTAGACATCGAAGACCTTGAACCCGGGCTGGACATCAATAAACTCTTTGAAATGCGCTTTGATATAATCGCGGGACTCCTTGAAGCTTGCGTCCCGTAAGACGATCTCATAGTTCATCGATTCTACGCAGCCCATGGTGCCACCTCGTCAAGTGCTTTTTTCAAAGGAAGGGGATTATGAACAGCCTTCGCCGCAATCATCGTACTCGGAAACTCGATCTTCTTCATCTGATCCTCGTAATGTTCCCCATAGACGAGGGTGAACAGCTTTGCTTTTGAGATAGCGCCCATGGTTGCGGCATAACTGACACCGGCATCGTTATGGATAAACACAAAACAGAGATCGAAATCCCGTTTCTTATCGGTTATCTGGGCCACCGCCCGGTCGAGGTCCATCACTTCCCCGAGATAATGCCGGTCAGGATCTGCTACTACGAGCAGGATATTTGCAGCCTTGTTACCGGCCACCACCGGCGTAATCCCGGCTTTTTTCAGCCGGTTGATCAGATAGAGTGCAATACTCGTCTGCACCGGTACCTGCGGGCACCCGAGCACGAGGAGTGCGGTTACGGAGTTTGTTGTCGGTTCACCAGCCACAATGTATCCATCCGTTCCTTATGGTATAGTCTCATTTCACAGGCACAGGAAATAACCTTACGCATCGGCGCAGATCCTCACGCATTGTACATCCTGCCGGGGATTATCATTCACGCGTTTGTGCAGCAACCCAGTCAAGATAGGGGAGATGACCGGCAATCACCGGCATGGCGATAATCTCAGGTACCTCGTAGGGATGCAATGCCCGGATCTCGCGGATCACCGTATCAGCCAGTTCTTTTGGGGTCTTTGCGATCAGGAGATGTTCTTCGTCATCGCAGAACTCCCCTTTCCACGAGTACCACGACCGCACGGAGACCATGTTAACGCAGGCAACGAGCTGCCGGTCGATCAGTGACCGCGCAATCTCCGCGGATTTCGCGGGTGGAACCGTGGTGAGAATCACGCAGATCTCCGAAGGCTTCTTCGTGTCACCGTTCTTCTCCATGCCGCTGATGTTATCAGTGCAGGATAATAAGCATAGTTCTTCCTGCATCCTCCAATGGAGGATAAGGGGCTCGGAAACGGGAGTTAAATTCTATAGACGCCAGCGCCAATAGTGAGTACTTATGTATGCGAGCCGAATGAGCAATCTCCCGCCGTACCTTTTTGCACGGATCGACGAGATGAAAGCCGAACAGCGGAAGAAAGGTGTCGACCTCATCGATCTCGGTGTCGGCGACCCCGATCTTGCAACACCGCCCCATATCGTAGAGGCGCTCTGCACCGCAGCAAAGGACTCTAAGAACCACCACTACCCGGATTATGCCGGCATGCCGGCCTACCGGAGCGCAGTTGCCGGATGGTACAAGAAGCGCTTCGGTGTCACGCTCGATCCAGGCAAAGAGACACTGGCCCTCATGGGCTCCAAAGACGGTATCGCCCACATAGCCGAGGCGTTCGTGAACCCCGGCGACTATGTCCTTGCCCCGAGCCCCGGCTACCCGGTGTACCGGACCGGCACGCTCTTTGCTGAGGGGAAGGTTCACGACATGCCGCTCCTGCGGGAGAATAATTTTGTTCCCGTGCTTGCCGATATCCCGAAGAAGGTAGCAAAGGCCGCAAAGATCCTGTACATCAACTACCCGAACAACCCGACCGGAGCCGTGGCACCGGAGGGGTTCTACAAGGAGGTCGTTGACTTTGCACGCGACAATGAGATCGTAGTTGTCTCGGACAATGCGTACTCCGAGATCTCCTTTGACGGCTACCGTGCCCCCTCGTTCCTCCAGACAAAAGGTGCCATGGAAGTCGGTATCGAGATGCACTCGCTCAGTAAGACCTACAACATGACCGGCTGGCGAATCGGGATGGCAGTCGGCAACGCAGATGTCATCGCCGGGCTCGGGCGTGTCAAGACCAACGTGGACTCCGGGGTCTTTGACGCGGTGCAGCATGCCGCCATCACGGCTCTCTCGGGCCCACAGGATTGCGTGAAGGACGCCTGCAGGATCTACCAGGAGCGCCGCGATGTACTCGTCAAAGGACTGCAAAGCCTCGGGTTCGATGTGCCGCTCCCCAAGGCAACATTCTATGTCTGGGTGCCAGTCAAAGACTGCATGGCATTCTCCGGGCGGCTCCTGACCGAAGTCGGCATCGTTGCTACCCCGGGAGTAGGGTTTGGCGCCAGCGGCGAAGGCTATGTGCGGTTCGCGATCACCCGGCCGGTTGCCCGGATACAGGAAGCAATCGAACGGATGCGGAAGATGAAACTATGAAACTCGCTCACCACCTTACCATCAGGAGCAGCCATCTCCACATCAACGGGCAGGACTGCGTGGCCCTTGCAGAGAAGTACGGGACGCCGCTCTACGTGACGAGCGAAGACCGGGTTGTGGAACAGTTTGAGAGTTACAAAAAAGCCCTTGGCGCCCGGTACCCGAAGGTGCAGGTGCTCTTTGCGGCAAAGGCAAACGGCAACCTTGCCCTGATGCGGGCGCTGGCAGCAAAAGGTGCCGGCGCGGATGTCTTCTCCTCAGGAGAACTCAATCTTGCACTGGAAGCGGGCATGGCGCCGGAGAAACTCCTCTTCAACGGGAGCTCCAAGACCCCCGCTGACCTGAAACTTGCCGTGGAGAAGGGCGTGAAGGTCTCACTCGACTCCCTTGACGAACTCCACCAGATCGATGCCGTAGCAACGGCTGCCGGGAAGAAGGTGAAAGTCTCGTTCCGCGTCAATCCCGCACTCGAAGTGCCCACCCACCCGAAGATCGCCACCGGCCTTGCCACCAGCAAGTTCGGCATCCCGCACAAGGAGATCCCCGCTGCGTACAAAGAAGCCCTGGTCTGCACAAGCATCCTGCCGGTCGGAATCCACTGCCACATCGGCTCGCAGATCCTTGAAGTAGAGCCGTTCGTCCGTGCTGCCGAAGTGATGGTCCGTATCGCAAAGGAACTCACCGAGATGGGCGTGAAACTGGAGTTCATCGATCTCGGCGGCGGCCTTGGCATCCCCTACCACCATGACACGGACCCAGCCCCCACCGCTGAGGATTATGCAGCAAAGGTCATCCCGGTCTTCAAGGCGGGTATGGAAGCCTGCGGGATCACCCCCGAACTCTGGGTTGAGCCCGGCCGTTCGCTCGTGGCCGACTCGACCATCCTCCTCACCCGCATCAACTCCACCAAGAAGGCGCACAAACGCTTTGCGAACGTGGACGCAGGATTCAACCTCCTGATCCGGCCCGCGATGTATGACTCCTATCACGAAGTCATTGTTGCGAACAAAGCGGATGCGCCGCTCAATGCTGAATACACCGTCACCGGGCCCATCTGCGAGACCGGCGATATCCTTGCACCGGACCGGAAACTCCCGGAACTCGCTGCAGGAGATATCATCGCGGTGCTCGATGCCGGCGCCTACGGGTATGCGATGGCATCCCAGTACAACAGCCGCCCGCGCTGCCCCGAGGTGCTCATCCACGGTTCACAGGTCGCACTCATGCGCAGGGGAGAGACGGTTGCAGATCTGAAGGCCGCCATGGAACAACCTCCCTGGCAGAAATAAGCAGGAGCCCGCGCCGTGCACTTCCACTACGCGCTGGTCGATGACCTCATCACCAAAGAAGAGTTCGAACAGCGCGTAGAGAAGAAGATCGACGAATGCGGGGATCTGGTCGACGAACCGACTGCCGCGATGATGGTGGTCGGCGAGCTGGGCCGCGAGCACGTGAAGATCAAGGGACTTGCGGCAAAATCCAGCCTCTTCTCTTTTTTCGGGAAAATTATCGACAAGACCGAGCCCAAGGAATTTGACCGCCCGGACGGGGAGAAGGGCTGGGTGGCCACCATCCTGCTCGGCGACGAGACAGGGACCACCCGGGTCGTGCTCTGGGACCAGAAAGCCGGGGCCGTACTCGATACCGAGATCGGCGAGGTTCTCGAAGTGATCGGCCGTCACCCGGGAAAAAATACGAGAGAGATCTATGCGCTTGCCTTAAGAAAGGTCAGTATTGAGATCACCGGCCCGAAACTGAGCGGGGCAGGGACCGTAAATCTTGCAAACGATCCCGTGGATCTCGATGCGATCCTGATTACACGGAGCGAACCCCGGACCTACAACAAGCGCGATGGCTCGACGGGTGAAATGGTCGATGCACTTATCGGCGACGCGGCCGGCACGGCACGGATGGTGGCATGGGCACCCGATCTGCTCCTTTTGATCCCACCGGGCTCCACAGTGCATATCACCGGTGCAAAGCCAAACATGCGGGATGAGGGACGGAGTTACAGTCTTGATGAGAAGAGCACCGTGACGGTTACCGATCAGGCCATCTCCATTCCCGTAACCCCCGCAGGTTCCGTGAGCGATCAGGGAATCTACTCAATCCGGGCCACGGTGAAACAGGCCCAGCAGCCCCGGTCATTCACAACACGGAACGGCACGTCATCATGGGTCAGGAATATCATCGTAACCGAGGGAGATGACGACCTGAAGGTAGTGCTGTGGGGAGAGCATGCCCTCATCCCCATCAGCCCGGGAGAATCCATTGAGATCTTCCATGCAACGGCAAAGCCCGGGCGGTTCGGGGATATCGAACTCGCGGTCGGGAGGGGCAGTGCACTTCGGGTACCAAAAGAGATCTCCCGGCCGATTGTCTTCTCAGGGACTATCATGCCGGGACCTGGCGGGTTGTTTATCGATGACGGGCATGATCGGTACCTCATCGAGGGCACCTTTGATGCGGGAACCGAGTGGCAGGTGACAGGTAATCTTTCAGGGAGCACCATCCTGCCGAATACCGCAGTGCCGGTAGAGATCACCGCAGGAAGTGTTATGGAGCATATCCGTAAGGTTCGGGACAGCCTGAACCCGTGAGCTGCACTTTCACCCCGCGCAGTCCGGGGGTTTATATGTCAGTCTTTAACATCTTGTTGTGCCATAGGAGTGTTACAAGAAATGGCTGAAGGACCATTGGAAATTGAAGATTTACCGGGCGTAGGCCCGAC
>Ga0265296_1001135_pt1 | contig 32525 bp, 24 predicted proteins | sample MunlanPumphouse1_FD_189073 | JGI IMG/M metagenome (GOLD analysis project Ga0265296, IMG submission 189073) | Groundwater microbial communities from a municipal landfill in Southern Ontario, Canada - Pumphouse #1 | ecosystem: Environmental > Aquatic > Deep subsurface > Groundwater | place...
CGTCCGCGTCAGCTACGACGGCAATTTCCGCGGCAAGCTGTGGGAGCAGTGGGCCGGCGATCCGCCCGCTACGCTGGGCAAGATGCTGGCCGGCGCCGAGATCGCCTTCGCCGACGACCGCGACTTCGCCCTGGTGCTGAAGACCCGGTTCGAAGACGCCGATCCCAATGCGCGCCGCCGTCTGGCCGCCGCCGCCGCCTTCAAGGCCTTCCCCCGCCTGCAACGCATCGCCTGCACCCTGCGCGTTCAGGAAAGCGTCGCGGATCAGGCCCTGTCCGCCGTCATGCTGACGCGCGGCCCCGACGACAGCGTGATCGAGACCTGCGCCGACGCCCTGCACATGACCGGGGTCGTGGACCGGGTCGGCGGGGGCGACGCCTTTGCGTCCGGCGTGCTGTTCGGCCTGTGGAGCGGCTGGTCCGATCAGGAGGCGCTCGACTTCGGTCTGGCGGCGGCGGGCCTGAAACACTCGGTTCCCGGCGACTTCAACCTGTTCACCGCCGCCGAGGTGCGCGCGGCCATGGGCGACGGCGGCTTCGACATCCGCCGCTGACGGTTTCGTGAAAACACTGCGGTTTCCTGCTGCGCTCCGGCACTAGGAAACCGGTGTCAATCGTGATTAGCTTGGCCACGAAAAGCAGCCGCCAGAGCTGCGAGGCGACGCATCCGAGGAAGACACCATGACCATCATGAACCGCCGCGCCCTGCTGGCCGCCGGCGCCGCCGCGACCTTCACGGCCGCCTCCGCCCCTGCCATGGCCAAAACGATCATGCAGGCCGCGCCCGACCGCGCCGCCGTCCTGGCTGCGATGAAACGCGCGACCCGGTTCATGACCGACGAGGCTGCGGTCGAGGGCGGCTATGTCTGGAACGTCCTGCCCGACTTCTCGCGACGCTGGGGCGAGCTGGAGGCCTCGCCGACCATGATCTGGGTCCAGCCGCCCGGCACGGCCACCGTCGGCCACCTCTATCTGGACGCCTACCACGCCACCGGCGACGAACAGTTCTACGAAGCCGCCAAGTCCGCGACCGACGCCCTGGTGCGCGGCCAGCATCCGGCCGGCGGCTGGAACTACGTCATCGACACGGCGGGCGAGGAATCGCTCAAGCGCTGGTACGCCACCTATGGCAAGAACGCCTGGCGGATGGAGGAATTCCACCGCTACTACGGCAACGCCACCTTCGATGACGCGGGCACGGCCGAGGCCTCGCAACTGCTGCTGCGGGTCTATCTGGAGAAGCGCGAGCGCCAGTATCGCGCCCCGCTGGACAAGGCGATCCGCTTCGTCCTCGACGCCCAGTATCCCAACGGCGGCTGGCCCCAGCGCTATCCCTTCGTTCAGGGCGGCGGCATCCACGGCCACGCCGACTACACCCCCTACATCACCTTCAATGACGACGTGGCGGGCGAGAACCTGGAGTTCCTGCTCTACGCCTATCACGGCCTGGCGGTGAACGGACGGGGCGACGCCCGCGTGCTGGACGCCATCCAGCGCGGCATGGACATCTTCGTGAAGACCCAGCAGCCCCAGCCCCAGCCGGCCTGGGGCCTGCAACACTTCCCCGACACCCTGAAGCCCGCCGGCGCGCGCACCATCGAACCGCAAGCCTTCGCCACCCACGCCACCGGCACCAACATCAAGTCGATGCTGGGCTTCTATCGCCTGACCGGCGACCGCAAATACATCGCCCGCCTGCCCGAAGCCCTGGACTGGCTGGATCAGGTCAAGACGCCGCAGTCGCTGATCGCGCCGGGCCGGACCCACCCGACCTTCATCCTCGAAGGCGCGAACACCCCGGTCTATATCCACCGACGCGGGTCGAACATCACCAACGGCCAGTATTACGCCGACGAGAACCCCAACAACCTGATCGTCCACTACGGCTCGTTCCGCAGCATCGACACCGCCGCCCTGCGCCGCGAGTACGAGGAACTGTCCGTGAAATCGCCCGAGGAGGTCAGCCGCAACTCGCCGCTGAAGGCCCGCCCCGGCACGCTGCATCTGCCGAAATACTTCACGCTTCAGGACGTGGACGTCTGGGACATGTCGTCGGACGCCCGCCGCCTCGCCAAGCCCGCCCCCGGCCGCGCCGCCGAACTGATCGCCGGCCTGAACGCCCGCGGCTACTGGCCCTCGCCCCTGACCACGACCTCCAACCCCTATATCGGCGAGGCCCCGGCGGCGGTGACGGGCGGCGAGTATCAGACCACCCGCGTCGGCGACCTGTGGGACACCTCCCCCTACACCACCGACTATCCGGTCGAATGCGTCTCGACCCAGGTCTTCATCCGCAACATGGGCGAACTGATCGAGACCCTGGCGGGGTAGCCTCCCCTCTCCCGGCGGGAGAGGGCTTGAGCCTCCAAGAGCGCAGCGATTGGTCAGGCAAAAAGGTGAGGGGCTGCGGTTCCAGTCGGCGTCAGCCGTGGCGCAGATGCGCGCGCCATCCGCCCTCGGAAACACCAGTCGCCTAAGGCCTCACGCCCCTCTCCTTCCGTCATCCTCGGCCTTGTGCCGAGGATCCAGAGACTCGACCTCACCGAGGGGCCACGGCGCGTTCAAACCCCAAACGTCACGGTTCTGGATTCTAGGCACAAGGCCGAGAATGACGAAGGAGAAGCGCCCCTACAGATACGCCCCCACCTGCCAGGGCACGAACTCGTTGTCGCCGATGCCCAGGGCCTCCGACTTCGACGGCTCGCCGGACGCCACCGCCAGCATCCGCTCGAAGATGGCCTGACCGACCGCTTCCATCGCTGTCCCCGTCAGGACCGGCGAGGCATCGATGTCCATGTCCTCGTCCATCCAGCTCGCCAGCCTGGCGTTCGACGCCACCTTGATCGAGGGCGCGGGCTTGGCCCCGAAGACCGATCCCCGCCCCGTGGTGAAGACGATCAGATTGGCGCCAGAGGCGATCTGTCCCGTGGCCGAACAGGGATCATAGCCGGGGCTGTCCATGAAGCTCAGCCCCTTGGCCGCCAACGGCTCGGCATAGCCGATCACGTCGTTCAGCGGTGTGGACCCCGACTTGGCCACCGCGCCCAGCGACTTCTCCAGAATCGTCGTCAGACCGCCCTTCAGGTTGCCGGGCGATGGGTTGTTGTTCAGCTCCATGCCGTGCTTGTTGGCATAGGCCCGCCACCATTCGAGACGCGCGTTCAGCTTGTCCGCCACATCCTGCGAGACGGCGCGACGCAGCAACAGATGCTCCGCCCCCCAGATCTCGGGCGTCTCCGACAGCATGGCCGAGCCGCCGTGTGCGACCAGCAGGTCCACCGCCGCCCCCAGCGCCGGATTGGCCGTCACGCCGGACCAGCCGTCAGACCCGCCGCATTGCAGACCGACCGTCAGGTGCGACGCCGACACCGGCTGGCGCTCCACCTTGGCGGCCTCGGTCACCAGTTCGCGCACGACATCGATCCCCGCCTCGATGGCGCGGGCCGTGCCGCCGGCCTCCTGAATGGTCAAAGCACGAAGATGCGGCCCCGCCTCCAGCCCTTCGTTGGCCAGCCAAGCCGGGATCTGATTGGCCTCGCAGCCCAGACCCACGATCAGGATGGAATGGAAGTTCGGATGCTGGGCATAGCCCGCCAGCGTCCGCTGCAGCAGGGTCACATCGCTGGACAGCGACGAGCCGCCGCAACCGCCCTGATGGGTAAAGGCCACCACCCCGTCCACGCCCTGGGGCAGGCTGGCGTCGGGGAAGGCGTCGGCGATCCGCCGCGCCACCGTCGCCGAGCAGTTCACGCTGGTCAGGACCCCGATGTAGTTCCGCGTTCCCACCCGACCGTCCGCCCGGACGATGCCGTTGAAAGTCGCCCCCGTCAGCGGCTCCGGCGCGCGCACATCGGCCCCCACCTCGGCCTCCCGCCCATCCTCAGCCATGGCCAGGTTGTGGACATGGACATGGTCCCCTACCGCGATGGCCGCCCTGGCCCGCCCGATGACCTGACCATAGCGGCGGACCAGCCCGCCCGCCTCCACCGCGCGCCGCGCGATCTTGTGCCCCGTGGCGATGTCCGCCCGCGCAGGCGCGCCTAGCCCCTCGAGCGTGTCGCCCGCGGCGATGTCATCCAAGGCAATCGCCACATCGTCGGCGGGGTTCAGGACCAGAACGCGGCTCATGATCTACTCCGTCACGCGGCGAGCGGCCTCGACCGCGCCGTGCTCTCTCAACGACAGGAAGGCGCCCGTCACCGCCTCGACAAAGCGCCGGTCGTTCGCCAGCCCCGCAGGGAAGACCGCCGACAGGGTCAGCAGGGCGCGGACCTCGGCCTCGTCGTTCTCGGAGGCCGCGATCAGTTCGGCGGTGCGCGCCGCCAACGGGTCGTCGACCACCACGGCCTCGCCGCTCTCGGTCACGCCCTCTTGCCAGCGCATCCAGGCCGCGACGCCCAGAGCCAGGGCCTCGACGCCCTGCCCCGCCGCCAGCCGCTCGGCGGCGCCCGCCAGCAGCCGCTGCGGCAGCTTCTGCGACCCGTCCATGGCGATCTGCCGCGTCCGGTGCATCAGAGCCGAGTTGGAGAAGCGGGCCATCAGCTCGTCGCGATAGGCCGCCACGTCCAGCCCCGGCGGCGGGCTCAGCGTCGTCTCCGCCTCTTCCCACAGGGCCTCGATGAAGGCCCTGAACGCGGGCACGGCCACGGCCTCGTGGACGTGCTCATAGCCCGACAGAGCGCCGAGGTAGGCGATGGCCGAGTGAGAGCCGTTCAGCAGCCGCAGCTTGGCGTCCTCCCAAGGCTCGACGGCGTCGGTCAGCTGGACCCCAAGGGCGGCAAAATCCGGCCGCTCGCCCGCGAACCAGTCCTCGATCACCCATTGGGTAAAGGGCTCGGCCTTGACCATGCCCTGATCCTCGACGCCGAGCCGCGCGGTCAGGCGGGCCACATCGTCGGGCGTGGTCGCCGGGACGATCCGGTCGATCATGGTCTGCGGGAAGGCTCCCTCGGCCTCGATCCAGTCGGCCAGAGCCGGATCGATACGGCGGGCCATGGCCAGCACCCCGGCGCGGATGCGTTGACCATTGTGCGGAAGGTTGTCGCAACTGATGACCGTGAAGGGCTTGAGCCCCGCCGCCTTCCTCGCCTGCAAGGCCGCAACGATGAAGCCAGGCGCGGTGCGGGGCGCGGAAATGTCGGCCAGATCAGCCGCCACGTCCGGGTCATCCAGCAGCAGGTCGCCCGTCGCCGGATCGAGGCGATAGCCCTTCTCAGTCACCGTCAGGGTGACGATATGGACCTCGGCCTCGGCCATGGCAGCGACGAGGGCGGCAGGGTCTTCTGGCCCCACCAGCACCCCGCGACCAGCGCCGATCACCCGCAGATGCTCCTCCGCCCCGTCGCGAACGACCAGGGTGTAGAGACCGTCCTGCGGGTTCAGCTGGTCGCGCACGCCGGGCGATCTCAGCGAGGCCCCCAGCACGCCCCAGCGCAGGTCGCCGCTGGCCAGCGCATCGTCGAACACCACCGCCTGGTGAGCGCGGTGGAAGGCGCCGATGCCCAGATGAACCACGCCGGTCGTCACCCGTCTGCGGTCATAGGCCGGACGGGCGACGTCGGAGGGCAGGCCCGACAGGACCGCGTCATTAAGGCGGATCACAGCTTGTAGGCCGCCTTGACCAGGCCATAGGTCAGGGCGTGGGCCAGTTCGTGGGCCTCGTCCTCCTCCATCCGGTGCTCGACCACCAGCCTGGCCAGGAAGCCGCAGTCCATGCGCCGGGCCACGTCGTGACGCGCCGGGATCGACAGGAAGGCCCGCGTGTCGTCGTTGAAGCCGACGGTGTTGTAGAAACCCGCCGTCTCGGTGACCTGTTCGCGGAAGCGACGCATGCCCTCAGGGCTGTCGTGGAACCACCAGCTCGGCCCCAGTTTCAGCGCCGGATAATGACCGGCCAGCGGGGCCAGTTCGCGGCTGTAGGAGGTCTCGTCCAGCGTAAACAAGATCAGGGTCAGGCGGGTGTCCGAACCGAAACGGTCCAGCAGGGGTTTGAGCGCCCGGACATAATCTGTCTGGGTCGGAATATCGCAGCCCTTGTCGCGGCCAAAGCGGTTGAAGACCGTGGTCGAGTGGTTGCGGAAGCTTCCGGGATGAAGCTGCATCACTAGCCCGTCCTCGACCGACATGGCGGCCATCTCGGTCAGCATCTGCCCACGGAACAGCTCGGCGTCGGCGGCGCTGGCCGGGGCCGTCGAAACCCGCCGGAACAGAGCCTCGGCGTCAGTCTTCGACAGATCGGCGGTGAAGGCGGTGGGGTGTCCGTGATCGGTCGAGGTGGCGCCCATCTCAATGAAGAAGGCCCGGCGGTCGCGCAGCGCTTGCAGATAGCCGTCCCAGCTCAGCGTATCGCGACCGGTCTGCTCGGCCAGAACCTTCAGATTGTCGCGGAAGCCCTCGTAGTCCGGGTCCAGCACCGGGTCGGGGCGATAGGCGGTCAGGACCCGCCCCTTCCAACCCGAGGCCTTGATGACCTTGTGGTGCTCCAGCGTGTCGAGCGGGCTCTCGGTCGTGGTCAGGACCTCGATGTTGAAGCGGTCGAACAGGGCGCGTGGCTTGAAGGCCTCGGTCTTCAGCGCCGCGTCGATGACGTCGTAATAGTGGTCCGCCGTCTCGGCCGACAGGCGGACGTCGATGCCAAACGCCTCCGCATAAACCCAGTCGTGCCACATGCGCGACGGCGTGCCTCGGAACAGATGATAGTTCTCGGCGAACCGCCGCCAGATGGTGCGCGGATCGGTTTCGACCGCCCCGCCGTCGGCGCGCGGCACCCCCAGGTCCTCCATCGCCATGCCTTGCGAATGCAGCATGCGGAAGACGTAGTGGTCGGGCGTGATCAGCAACTCGGCCGGGTTGGCGAAGTTCTCGTTGCCCGCGAACCAGCTGGGGTCCGTATGACCGTGCGGACTGATGATCGGCAGACCCTTCACCTCGGCGTAGAGGCGGCGCGCCACGCCGCGCGTGTCGGCGTCGGCCGGGAACAGACGGTCGGGATTGAGGCGAAGCGGCTGGGTCATGCGCAAACTCGAGACTGGATTTCAAGCGGTCGGAAACGATGGACGGGCGAAGGGCGATTCGCCCATGCGTCGGACTTGACGGTCAGCGGTGGCATGGTCGGCTCCCTGTTCGCCGGCCGTCTGCTGCGGTCGGTCGGTGGTGTTTTCACTGGCGCAGTCGAAGCTTGCGGCCTTACCGATGACAGGCGTTCGCCATCATCTTGCCACGCGCTGGAAACTGTGCGTAGCTTTATATGACACCGGTGGCAGAGGCTGACAAACGCCAAATGACACCGGTTCCCGCGATCGCGGAGGCTGGAACGGGGGCGCATGATCCCTGAAAGGCCCAACTGGGAGGAGGACATAGATGACCCACCACGCTACCCGTGCGCGTTACGCGCTGACCCTTGGCGCCTCGCTAGGCGCCATGACCCTGGCCCTCGCCAGCGGCGCTCAGGCGCAAGACGCCGGCTCCGCTTCGGGCCAGGAAGCCACGACCGTCGATGAAATCGTCGTCACCGGCTTCCGCGCCAGCCTGCAGAACGCCCTGAACATCAAGCGTCGCGAAGCGGGCGTGGTCGACGCCATCTCGGCCGAGGACATCGCCGACTTCCCCGACACCAACCTGGCGGAGTCCATCCAGCGCATCCCCGGCGTGTCCATCGACCGTGACGCCGGCGAAGGCCGCTCGATCACGGTGCGCGGCCTGAGTTCCGAGTTCACCCGCACCCGTATCAACGGCATCGAGGCCCAGGCTACGACGGGCGCGACCGATTCCTCTGGCGGCGTGAATCGCGGCCGCGGCTTCGACTTCAACGTCTTCGCTTCGGAACTCTTCAACAACATCACCGTCCGCAAGACCGCCTCGGCCGAGGTCGAAGAAGGCTCGCTGGGCGCGACCGTCGATCTGCGCACGGCCCGTCCGTTCGACTATCCTGGCTTTACAGCCGTGGCCTCGGCGCAAGGCGGCTACAACGACCTGTCCGAGCAATGGAGCCCGCGCTTCGCCGGCCTGATCTCGAACACCTGGATGGACGGCAAGTTCGGCGCCCTGCTGTCGCTGGCCTACAGCGACAAGAGCTCGATCGAAGAAGGCTTCAGCTCGGTTCGTTGGGGCCCCGCCAACGGCGACAACGGCTTCCAGAACCCCGGCGCCCTGCCCGGCGGTTCTACGGCGGCCGGCGGTCTGTTCCACCCGCGTATCCCGCGCTACGGCCGACTGAGCCACGAACAGGAACGTCTGGGCGCGACTTTGTCCCTGCAATGGCGCCCGTCGGACGCCACGACCGTCAGCCTGGATGGCCTCTATTCGAAGCTCGACTCCACCCGCAGCGAGAACTTCCTCGAAGCCTGGTCGCTGAGCCGCAACGCCAGCCAGGGCGGCAAGCCTCAGGTCGACATCGTTGAAGCCATCGCCGACCCGGAAACGGGCGAACTGGTCTATCTGCGCCTCGACGACATGGACATGCGCACCGAAGAACGCTTCGACATCCTGGAGAGCGAGTTCACCCAGTATACGCTGGAAGTTGAACACGACTTCTCGGACACCGTGCGCTTCCGGGGCGTCGCCGGCCGATCCGTATCGGAGTTCGCCAACCCGCTGCAGGTCAACGCCATCATCGACCATCAGAACGGCGACGGCTGGTCCATCGACTTCCGCGAAAACCGCGACCTGCCCAAGATCGTCTATGGGTTCGACGTCACCGACCCGAACCAATGGACCATTACGGGCCCGGCGGGCGCACAACCGGTATCGGAACTGCGCATCCTGTCGAGTGAACAAAGCAACACCTACACGACCTTCGAGGGCGCGTTCGAGTTCGACATCGATGACCGCATGACCTTCAAGGTCGGCGCCAGCTACAAGGAATATCAGTCCGAAGGCTCGGGCTACGCTCGTCAGACCAACGCCGCGCCCGCCATTCCGGCCGGCTCCACGATCGCCAGCCTCACCTATCTGCTCGAAGGCTTCGGCAAGAACCTGGACCTGCCCTCCGGGTCGGCCACGGCCTGGATCTCGCCCAACCTGGACGCCATCATGAAGGCCTATGGCGCCGACTGCCTGTGCAACACAGGCGTGGCTGGCGGCGACTTCCGCCTGCTGGGACTCGAGAACGGCTCGACCGCACTGGGCAACTGGCGCGACGTCACCGAGAAGGACACCGGTCTGTGGGCCCAGATGGACTGGAACACGGAATGGGGCGGCATGCCGGTCCGCGGGAACTTCGGCGCGCGCTGGGTGAACACCGAAGTCGAGGCCGCCGGCTACTCAGCGCTCAACGGCGTGACAACCCGCGTCACCGGCGCCAACAACTATGACGACATCCTGCCGTCGCTGAACATTTCGATCGAACCGATCGACGACGTCATGGTCCGCTTCGGCGCCGCCCGCGTCATGTCGCGACCGCCCGTGACCAATCTGGTGCCGACCTTTGCCCTCAGCGCCGTCGGCGCGGCCAACCGTACGGCGTCGCTGGGTAATGTGAACCTGGACCCTTACCGCGCGGACACCTTCGACCTGTCGCTGGAATGGTATTTCGCACCGGAATCCCTGCTGTCGTTCGCGCTGTTCTACAAGGACATCTCGACCTATGTGCAGACGACGCAGCAACGGATGACCTATGCCGAGTTGACGGCGATGAACCCGGAAGCCTTCCCCGCTGCCGCCAACCGCCCGCCCGCAGAGGACTACGTCTTCAGCACCCCGACGAACACGCCGGGCGGTCCTCTGACCGGCTTCGAGATCAGCTACCAGCAGCCCTTCACCTTCCTGCCGGGCGCCTTCTCGAACCTGGGCGTCCAGGCCAACTTCACGCACGTCGAGTCGGAGATCGACTACTGCACCACGGCCGCCTGCACCGCCTATGTCACGGCGAACCTGGTCAACCTGTCGCCCGACGCCTGGAACGCCACGCTCTACTATGACGACGGTCGCTTCAACGCCCGCGTCTCTGCCGCCTACCGCGACAGCTATTATCAGCAGGTTCCGGCAGCCAACGGCGGCACGCGCGGCATCGCCGTCACCGGCAAGACCGAAACCCTCAGCATCGACGCCTCGGCCTCGTTCAACGTGACGGAAAAGCTGGCGCTGTCGGTGGAGGGCATCAACCTGACCGACGAGGCGAACCGCCAGAACCACAGCGAACTCGATGGCGTGCGTGACAGCACCTACGTCTATCACCACACGGGCCGCCAGGTGTTCGTGGGCGCACGCTACAAGTTCTGATCAAGCTTCCACCGCACTCCTGAGCGGTGAGACTTAGGCGTCGGCGATCTGATCGCCGACGCCTTCTTTTTTACCCGATAGCCGGCGTCAGTCCCGCGATCCGACTGAGCGCCGGAATGTCGAAATGCGCCTCCAGCACCGCCGCGATCCGGTCCAGCGCACGGTCGATGCGCTCGGTCTGATCCACCCCGTCCGAGGCGGCGCCAAGATCGGCCAGGATAGCCGCGCGTGCTTCGGCCTGGTCGAACAGGCCGTGGACATAGAGGCCCGCGATCCGCCCATCAGCCGAAACCGCGCCGTGCGGGCGCCCTTCGATGCGCGCGAAGGGACGCGACGTATCGGGGCCGTCGGTCTGGCCGATGTGGATTTCATAGCCAGCGAACACGGCATCCGAGACCGCCAGCCGCCCAACCGTCTGGCGCAGCGTCTTCTCGCCCGCCAGCACCGTCTCCACGTCGAGCAGGCCCAGACCGGGGGCCGAGCCGGCCACGCCCTCGACGCCGTCCGGGTCGCTGATGCTGCGGCCCAGCATCTGATAGCCGCCGCAGACGCCCAGGACCCGGCCGCCGCGCCGCACATGGGCGGCGATGTCCACATCCCAGCCCTGCGCGCGCAGGAAGGCCAAATCCGCCAGGGTCGCCTTGGTCCCCGGCAGGATGATCAGGTCGGCGTCGCCCGGCAACGCCGTCCCCGGCGGGACGAAGCCGAAGTCCACGCTCGGCTCGTGCCGCAGAGGATCGAAGTCGTCGAAATTGGCGATGCGCGACAGCATGGGCACGGCGATGCGGACGCGCCGCCCCGCCTCCCCGCTCGTCGCCTGGTCCAGCACCACGGCGTCCTCTGCCGGCAAGGATCGCGCATCGGCCAGCCAGGGCGCCATGCCCAGATCGGCCCAGCCGGTGCGGCGAGAGATTTCAGCGCGCCCCTCATTGAACAGAGCCGGATCGCCCCGGAACTTGTTGATCAGAAAGCCTTGGATCATCGCCCGGTCGTCTTCGTCCAGCACGACGTGGGCGCCGACCAGACTGGCGATCACATGGCCCCGGTCGATGTCGCCGACCAATACCACCGGCACGTTCGCCGCGCGGGCGAAGCCCATGTTGGCGATGTCGCCAGCGCGCAGATTGGTCTCGGCCGGACTGCCCGCCCCCTCGACGATGACCAGATCTGCTTCGGCCTGAAGGCGACGGAAACTCTGCACCACCACTTCCAGCAAAATGGCCTTGCGGTCCTGATAGGCCGCCGCCTGCCAGACCCCCTCGACCCGGCCACGCACGACTAGCTGGGCGCCCGTGTCGCTCTGCGGCTTCAGCAGGACCGGGTTCATGTCCACCGTGGGCGGGGTGCGACAGGCCAGGGCCTGAAGCGCCTGCGCCCGCCCAATCTCGCCTGGGCGGCCTTCCGCATCGGGCGCGGTGACGGCGGCGTTGTTGGACATGTTCTGCGGCTTGAACGGCCGCACGGTCAGGCCGCGATTGGCGAAGAGGCGGCACAGGCCCGCCACAAGCACCGACTTGCCCACATCCGAGCCGCAGCCCTGAATCATCAGCGCCGCCATCGGCCCTCCGCGAACATCCAGTCTCATGACCGGCAGTAGGGCCGCGTGCTCGTCCGGGTCAACCAAAGACAGGCGTCAGCGCTGCCGTGGTTTGCACAGCGCCCGCGCATGGCGTCAAATCGCCAACATCTGATTCTCGGGGGCTTCTCTTATATGAAACATCTGCTCGTCGGCCTGTCGGCCCTTTGCATCGCCACGCCTGCGCTCGCCCAGTCGGTGGACCGCGTCGCCATCAACGGCATCATCGACCAAGGCCTGAACCACAGCGAGGTGATGCAGACCGCCGCCTATCTGACCGACCGTATCGGCGGGCGGATGACCAACTCGCCGCAGATGCGTCAGGCCGAGCAATGGAGCCAACAGCGTTTCCGCGACTGGGGTCTGTCGAACGTCCGCGCCGAGGGCTTCGAGTTCGGCCGCGGCTGGTCCATCGTCCGCTCCAGCGCCCGCATGACCGCGCCGCGCGCCATCGAACTGCGCGCCATTCCCGTGGCCTGGACGCCCTCGACCAACGGCACCATCAGCGCCGGCGTCATCGTCGCCCCGATCACCAAGGTCGAGGACTTCGACAAGTGGCGCGGCAAGCTGGCGGGCAAGATCGTCATGCTGACACGACCGGACACCGGCTCCGAGCCGACCGAACCGGCCTTCCGCCGCTGGACCGACGCCGAACTGCGCGACCGCAACACCTACGTCCAGCCGCAGCACGCCCACGTCCCCGTCGAACGTCAGCTGAAGATGGCCGAGTTCAGCGCCCGTCTCGACGCCTTCCTGGTCGAGGAAGGCGCGCGGGCCTGGGTGCGTATGTCCCAGCGCGACGGCGGCCTGCTGCACGGCACCGGCTACACCTATCAGGTCGGCGCCACGCCCAAGCTGCCCGGCATGGAGATCGCGGCCGAGGACTATCGTCGCCTGGCTCGCCTGGCCCTGACCGACACGCCGCCGACCCTGTCGCTGCTCAGCGAAGTCCAGTTCCATGACGAGGACGTCAACGCCTATAATATCCTGGCCGACATTCCCGGCACGGACCGCTCGGGCGAATACGTCATGGCCGGGGCCCACCTCGACAGCTGGGTGGCGTCTGACGGGGCCCAGGACAACGCGGCCGGCAGCGCGGTCGTCATGGAGGCCGCCCGCATCCTGTCGCAGATGAAGGTCAAGCCCAAGCGCACCATCCGCTTCGCCCTGTGGAATGGCGAAGAGCAAGGCATCCTGGGCTCGCTGGCCTATGTCGACCGCTATCTGGCCACGCGCGCGCCCGCGACGGACCCGGCCCTGGCCGCCCTGCCCAGCAATCGCACCTGGCGCAACCGCTGGCCGATCGAGCCGCGCCCCGGCTATCGCGACCTGGTCGCCTACTTCAATCTGGACAACGGCTCGGGCAAGATCCGCGGCATCAACGCCGAGGGCAATGTCGCCGCTGCGCCCGTCTTCCAGGAATGGCTGGCCCCGTTCGCCAGCATGGGCGCCACCACCGTCTCGCTGCGCCCCTCGGGCGGCACCGACCACGTCTATATGCAGACGGTGGGCGTGCCCGGGTATCAGTTCATCCAGGACCCGCTCGACTATTCCAGCCGCATCCACCACACCAGCATCGACAGCTATGACCACCTGAAGCCCGAAGACCTGCGTCAGGCGGCGGTGATCCTGGCCAGCTTCCTGCTGAACGCGGCCAACCGCGACGCGGCCCTGCCGCGTATGCCGCTGCCGACCGAACCGACGCCGAGCGATCCGTTCGCCTATCCGGCGGCGGACTGACGACCGGCGCTTATCTGGGCGGTGAGAACCGCCGCCCAGATCACCCGCCGGGCTCTGGGCTGAAGTATTTCTCGAACTTGCGGGTCTCGCGCTCATAGTCCGCACGGTCGGCGGGCGGCTCGCCCTTGACCGTAATGTTGGGCCAGACCTGAGTATATTGAGCGTTGATCTTCAGCCACTTGCCGTCCGGGTCGTCCTCGGTGTCGGGCTTGATGGCGTCAACAGGGCACTCGGGTTCGCAGACGCCGCAGTCGATGCAGTCGTCGGGAGAGATAACCAGGAAGTTCTCACCCTCGTAGAAGCAGTCCACGGGGCAGACTTCGACGCAGTCCATGAACTTGCATTTCACGCAGGCGTCGGTGACGAGATAGGTCACGAGGGCAATCCAGTCTGGAAGCGGCGGCCTAAAGCCAGCCGCGATCTTCGAGAAGGCAGCGAACCGCATCGGCCGCCAGCGACGGCGACAGTTGCTCCGTCGCGACGATCAGGTCGGGCGCGGTCGGCGCTTCATAGGGCGCAGCGACCCCGGTGAAGTCGGCGATCACCCCGGCGGTGGCTCGAGCATAGAGCCCTTTGGGGTCGCGGGCGCGGCAGCTTTCCAGCGACGCCTCCACGAAGACCTCGACGAAACGGCCGTCGTCGAATCGCCCCCGCACCGCGTCCCGGTCCGCCCGGCGCGGCGAGATCAGGGCGCAGATCGCGATCATCCCCGCGTCGGCGAACAGCCGCGCCGCCTCCCCCGTCCGACGCACGTTCTCGGCCCGATCCGCGTCAGAGAATCCAAGGTCGCGATTGAGGCCGTGACGCAGGTTGTCGCCGTCCAGCAGCACGGTCCGGCAGCCGCGCCCATGCAGGCTCTGTTGTAGCGCTTGAGCCACCGTGGATTTGCCCGCACCCGACAGGCCTGTCAGCCAGACGACGCCGCCGCGATGGCCGTTCAACAGTTCATGCGCGTCACGCGAAACGGCGGCGGGGCTCTGATGAATATGGGCCGCCTGGTCCGGCGCCCCTGTAATCACGCCTGCGGCGACCGTGACGCCCGTGCGCCGGTCGATCAGGACGAAGGCGCCCTGAGAGGGGTCGTCGCGGAAGGCGTCCACGGCAACCGGCGACGGCAGGGTCAGTAGGCCGTCCGCCACTTCGTTGGGGGCCAGCGTCGTCGTCTCGCTCGAAAGCAACAGCCGCGCAGGCAAGGTCCGCGTGCCCAGCTTCACCTGATAGCGGCCATCGGCGTCGAAGGGCTGATCGCCCATCCACAGCAGCCGCACATCCAGTCGATCCGAGGCCGCAGGCCGGTCGGCCGCGTGGGCCAGAACGTCGCCGCGCGCCACGTCGGTCGCCTCGGCCAACACCAGTGTCACGGCGTCGCCGGCTCGCGCGGCGGCGACCTCGACATCGCCCGCCAGGATGCGCGCCAACGTCACCGCCTGCCCGCTGGGGCAGACCACCAGGGCGTCGCCGACCGCAACCTCGCCAGAAGCTATGGTCCCGGCATAGCCGCGGAAATCGGCGTGCGGCCGGTTCACATATTGCACCGACAGTCGGAACGGTCGCGCGACCCCGGTATCGGCGACGGGCAGGTCTTCCAGCGCCTGAATCAGGCTGGGGCCGTCGTACCAAGGCGTGGCGGCCGACCGCGTCGTCAGGTTGTCACCCCCGCGCGCACTGACGGGAATGGCCGTCACCGAACGGAAGTCCAGACCGGCGACCAGATCGGCATAGACCTCGCGGATGCGCTCGAACGCCGACGGATCGCCCGCGACCAGGTCAATCTTGTTGACCGCCAGGATGACGTGGCGAATGCCGAACAGGGCGACGATGCGGCTATGGCGCGCCGTCTGCGCCGTTACGCCCTTCACCGCATCCACCAACACAACCGCCGCGTCGCAGGTCGAGGCGCCGGTGGCCATGTTGCGCGTATATTGCTCATGCCCCGGCGTGTCGGCGACGATGAAACTACGACGCGCCGTCGACATGTAGCGATAGGCCACATCAATGGTGATGCCCTGCTCGCGCTCGGCCTCCAGCCCGTCCAGCAACAGGGCGTAGTCGAGGTTCGCCCCGTCCGTGCCGAACCGTCGCGAGTCGCGCTCCAGCGTCGCCAACTGGTCCTCGGGCACCTGCCCCGTTTCGAACAGCAGCCTACCGATCAGCGTGGACTTGCCGTCGTCCACCGAGCCGCAGGTCAGGAAACGCAGCAGGTCGCGCTCCGTCCGTCGCGTCTGGGGCGGGAAAGCCGTCACGGCGCCGTCCATCAGAAATAGCCCTCGCGCTTCTTGCGCTCCATCGAGGCGGTCTCATCGGCGTCTATCAACCGTCCCTGACGCTCGGATTGCCGACTGGTGCGCAGTTCGCGAATGACGGCGTCGAGGCTGTCCGCCTCGGACTCCACGGCGGCGCTCAGCGGGTAGCAGCCCAGGGAACGGAAACGGACGCGGCGCAGTTCCGGCGCCTCGCCCGCTCGCAGCGGCAACCGCTCGTCGTCGCGCACGATCAGGGCGCCGTCGCGCACCACCACGGGGCGCAGGGCCGAGAAATACAATGGCACGACCGGGATGCCCTCAGCCTGGGTGTATTCCCACACATCCAGCTCGGTCCAGTTCGACAGGGGGAAGACGCGCAGGCTCTCGCCCGGCCCCAGGTTCGAGTTCCATAGCCGCCACAGCTCCGGCCGCTGGCGACGCGGGTCCCAGCTGTGATCCGCGCCCCGGAACGAGAAGATGCGCTCCTTGGCCCGCGACTTCTCCTCGTCACGCCGGGCGCCGCCTATGGCGACATCGAAACCGTGCAGGTCCAGCGCCTGTTTCAGGGCGTCGGTCTTCATCGCCTGGGTGTGGGCCGACGATCCCGAGGTGATCGGGCTGATCCCGCGCGCCAAGGCTTCGTGGTTGGTGTGGACCAGCAACCGCGCGCCATAGAGGCCCGCCACATGGTCGCGATGAGTGATCATGTCCCGAAACTTCCACGTCGTATCCACGTGCAGCAGCGGGAACGGCGGCGAGCCCGGATAGAAGGCCTTGGCCGCCAGATGCAGCAGGACGCCGGAATCCTTGCCGATCGAGTACATCATGACCGGGTTGCGCGCCGTCGCCGCGACCTCGCGCAGGATTTCTATCGCCTCGGCCTCCAGCTGGCGCAGATGCGGGGGCAGGACGCGACGCGTGGCCGCGTCTCTCTGCTTTTCGACGGTCGCCTGCATAGGCTGCGGTCCTCACTGGTCGTCGGGAAACAAGGGATGGATGAAACGTGGAGGGCCGGTCCGCGTCGAACGATATGATCTCGCGACGGGCGATAGAAAATCTGAAGGGGTCAACCGACGAAGGCGCGTTCCAGCACATAGTCGCCGGGGTCGGCGTTCGAGCCTTCGCTCAGGCCGTGGCTTTCCAGCAGGGCCGCAACTTCGCGGATCATGGCCGTCGAACCGCACAGCATGACGCGGTCTGACGCCGGATCGAACCGACCCTCAAGGCCCAGATCGCTGAAAAAGGCGCCGCTGGTGATGCGGTCAGTGATCCGGCCGGGCCGCTCAAAGGCTTCACGCGTCACCGTCGGATAATAGGTCAACCGCCCCTCAGCCGTCTCGCCCACCAGCGGGTCCTTAAACAACTCGGTCTGCAGGAAGTCGCGGTAGGCCAGGTCGGCGACCTGACGCGCCGTATGCGTGACCACCACCTGCTCGAACCGCTCATAGGTCTCGGGATCGCGCGCCACGCTCAGCCAGGGCGCCAGGCCGGTGCCGGCGCCGATCAGGAACAGCCGCTGCCCCGGCTTCAACGCGTCCAGCACCAGGGTCCCGGTCGGCTTCTTGCCCATCAGGACCTCGTCGCCGGGCTGGATGTCGACCAGGCGCGAGGTCAACGGCCCGTCCTCGACCCGGATGGAGAAGAACTCCAGCTCATCCGACCACGACGGACTGGCGATGGAATAGGCCCGCAGCGTCGGCTTGCCGCCCCCGTCCAGAGACGGCAGGCCGATCATCACGAACTCGCCGGAGCGGAAGCGAAAATCCTCAGGGCGATCAATGGCGAAGCTGAACAGATGGTCGGTCCAGCGCCGCACCCACCGCACCCGTTGCGGGGTCCAGGGCGCGGCCGCCGCGACACGGGCACGTTCCAGAACTGCGACTTCGCTCACGACCGACCTCCTGTGTGAAGGCCTTCGACATAGGGTGGGAAGCGTCAGCCGAGGAAACGATCAATCCTGTTTCGAGCGTGCAGAAATACTGCGAGCGATTTTAAAGCTGATCCAGATTGTTGTCGTAATCGATGGCCTGCTTCTTCAGCCAGGTCACAAAGGCCCGGGTTCCGGGCGACACCGGACGGTCCCTCGGCAGGACCACGAAATAGGCGAAACCCAGCACCTGGCTGCCGTCCGGGAAGGGCGCGACCAGGCGCCCGGTGGCCAAGTCCGCCTGGGCCAGGGTCCGCTTGGCCAGGGCCACGCCGCGCCCCGCCGCCGCCGCCTCGATCAGCAGGCTGGACTGATCGAAACGCGAGCCGCGCCGGGCGTCGGCATGGCTGGCGTGACGGGCCTTCAACCACATGGCCCAGTCGGGCCGCGAGGCGTCGCCGTCCTCGGACATGTCGTGCAGCAGGGTATGCCGGGTCAGATCCTCTGCGGTGCGGATCGGATGCGGCGCTTCCATCAGCGACGGCGAGCAGACGGGAATGACGGTCTCGGTCAGCAGCCGCTCGACCGCATGGCCGGGATAGTCGCCGGGGCCATAGCGTATGGCCAGATCGACCTTGCCCTTGCCCACCGTCACCGGCTCCATGTCGGCCGAAATCCACACCTCGATGTCCGGGTGGGCGGCATGGAAATCGTCCATGCGCGGCATCAACCATTTGGAGGCGAAGGACGGCGCCACGCTGATCGCCACCGTCCTGTTCAACGGCGGTTCGCGCAGAATGGCCGAGGCGTCCATCAGCCGCTCGAACCCTTCGCGCAGCAACGGCGTCGCCGCCCGGCCCAGTTCCGTCAACTGCAACCCGCGCGCTTCCCGCGTGAACAGCGGCCCGCCGATGATCTGCTCCAGCAGACGGATCTGCTGACTGACAGCCCCCGGCGTCACCGACAGCTCGTCGGCCGTCCGCGAGAAGTTGAGGTGCCGCGACGCGCTTTCAAAAGCACGCAGGGCGTTGAGGGGCAAAAGCGGTCGAACCATGCGCTTGCAGAAAACCTATCAGGGCGTCGGAGACAATCTGGTTTGTGGAAGGATCGTGCACGGCGGATGCTGAATGTCGAGCCGTCACGCAACAGCGAAGGCGGAAGACAGCAAATCATGGAACAAGGCCGATGCGCGTCTTTCTGGCATCCATACCGTTGAGCGAGGCGAAAGTCGTCGTCGTCGGCGCCGGAGAACCGGCATTGGCGAAGCTGCGTCTGTTCCTGAGCAGCCCGGCCGAACTGGTCTGGTTTACCCCTCATGGCGCGCCTGTTGCGCTGGAAACGCCGCAGGGCGCCCCGACACCGGTGGCGCGCATTCCTGACGCTGCCGACCTGAACGGCGCCCGATTGGTCTTCATCGCCCTTCACGATCTCGCCGTCGCCCGCAGCATCGCCGAGACCGCCCGCAAGGCCGGCGCCCAGGTCAACATCGTCGATCAACCGACCTTCAGCGATTTCCACACGCCGGCCCTGATCGACCGCGACGACGTCGTCGTGGCCGTGGCCACTGGCGGGTCCGCCCCCATCCTGGCCCGCGACCTGCGCTCCAAGATCGAAGCCGTCCTGCCCCAGGGCGTCGCCTCGGTCGCGCGGTTGGCGGGTGAACTACGCGGCGCCGTAAAGGAGTCTATCCCCGACTTCCTCGCCCGCCGCCGCTTTTGGGAAAAGGCCTTCCGCAGCCCCGCCGCAGACCTCGCCGCCGACGGCCGCATGGCTGAAGCCCGACGCGAGATGGTCCGCCTTCTGAATGTGGCCGCCTCGCCCCATGAAAACGCCGCCCCAGGCATCGTCCACATCGTCGGCGCCGGCCCCGGCGATCCCGAACTGCTGACCCTCAAGGCCCTGCGCGCGCTTCAGGACGCCGACGTCATCATCCACGACAAACTGGTCTCGACCGAGGTGCTGGACCGCGCCCGCCGTGACGCCCGGCGCATCTACGTCGGCAAGGCGCGCGGCGATCATTCGGTGCCGCAGGACCAGATCGAACAGCTGATGATCGACGAGGCCCGCGCCGGCCACCGAGTCGTCCGACTGAAGGGCGGCGACCCCTTCGTCTTCGGTCGCGGCGGCGAGGAACTGGAGGCCGTGCGCGCCGCCGGGATCGAGGCCATCGTCGTGCCGGGCATCACCGCCGCCCTCGCCTGCGCGGCCTCGGTCGGCCTGCCCCTGACCCACCGCGATCACGCCCAGGCCGTAACCTTCGTAACGGGCCAGCCCAAGCCGGGCGGTCAGGCCGCCGACTGGGTGCGACTGGCGGCGCCGAACCATACCCTGGCCGTCTATATGGGCGCCGGTCAGGCCGCAGAGATCGCGTCGAACCTGATCGCCGCCGGGCGTGACGGCGCCACCCCCGTCGCCGTGGTCGAGAACGGCAGCCGCCCCGACCAGCGCACGCTCAAGGGACGGCTCGACGAGCTGGCCGCCTTGGTCGCGCGCATGGACCTGAGCGGTCCCGCCCTGCTGTTCATCGGCGAGACCGCCGCCCTGGCCGTCGCCGAAGACGAGCAGGCCCTGATCGAGGTCGCCGCGTGAAACTGCTGACCGCAAACCGGCTGAACGACGGGCGCGTCATCTATCTGGGCGTGGACGACGCGGTGGCCGAAACCATCAGCACCGCCCGCCCGCTGGAAGACGCCGTCGCCGAGCAAGCCCTGGCTCAGGCCCAGTCGCGCCCCGCGGTCTTCGTCAACCCGTATCTGATCGAGGTCGAAGGACGCACCCCCACGGGCCGCGACCGATTGAAGGAGCGCATTCGCTCGGCTGGCCCCACCGTCGGCCACAGCCTCGACTTCGCCGCACGCCTCGAGGCCCCCTGATGTACCGTTACGACGAATTCGACGCCGCCCTGGTCCGCGAGCGCATCGCGGAGTTCAGCGATCAGGTCGACCGCCGCAGCAGCGGTGAGCTGACCGAGGACGAGTTCAAGCCGCTGCGGCTGATGAACGGCGTCTATTTGCAACTGCACGCCTATATGGCCCGGGTCGCCGTCCCCTATGGCGTCATGAACGGCCGCCAGATGCGCCAACTGGCCCATGTCGCCCGCACCTATGACAAGGGCTACGGCCACTTCACCACCCGCACCAATATCCAGTTCAACTGGCCCGCGCTGCAGGACCTGCCCGCCATCCTGACCGATCTGGCCGAGGTCGAGATGCACGCCATCCAGACATCCGGCAACTGCATCCGCAACGTCACCACCGACGTCTTCGCCGGCGTCGCCGCCGACGAGATCGAGGACCCGCGCCCCTGGTGCGAGATCATCCGCCAATGGTCGACCATCCACCCCGAATTCTCCTTCCTGCCGCGCAAGTTCAAGATCGCGGTCATCGGCGCGGCCAAGGATCGGGCGGCGATCCGCACCCATGACGTCGGCTTGCAAATCGTGCGCGGCGAGGACGGTCAGACGGCGTTTCGCGTCTTCGTCGGCGGCGGTCAGGGAAGGCTGCCGCACATTGCGCAAGAGATCGCCTCGGCGGTGCCGGGCCGTTCGCTGCTGGCCTATCTGACGGCCATCCTGCGCGCCTACAACCTGCTGGGTCGGCGCGACAACATCCACAAGGCGCGGATCAAGATTTTGGTCGCGGCCATCGGCATCGACGCCTTCCGTGACGAGGTCGAGCGCCAGTTCGCCATCCTGCGTCAGGAAGACCTGCGCATCCCCGACGAAGAGCTGGCGCGCATCCAAGCCTATTTCACGCCGCCGCCGTTCGAGACCGTTCCCGCGATCAGCCCGTCCTATGACGCCGCCCGCCGCCTGAACCCCGAGTTCGCGCGCTTCACCCGCTCCAACCTGCGCGACCACAAGCAGGCCGGATACGGCGCCATCATCGTCTCGCTGAAGCCGATCGGCGGCGTGCCCGGCGACATCACGGCGGCTCAGATGGAGGTCGTCGCGGACCTGGCCGAGAAGTTCGCGTTCAACGAGGTTCGCGCCTCCTACGAACAGAACCTGGTCCTGCCCCACGTCCGGCTGGATGACGCCCACGCCGTCTGGAGCCGACTGCGCGAAGCCGGCCTGGCCACGGCCAACGCCGACCTGGCCACCGACATCATCGCCTGCCCCGGCCTGGACTACTGCAGCCTGGCCAACGCCCGCTCCATCCCCGTGGCCCAGGCTCTGTCGCGTCAACTGGCCGACGCCGCCTTGCTGGAAAAGCTGGGGCCGGTGCGGATCAACATCAGCGGCTGCATCAACGCCTGCGGTCACCACCACGTCGGCCACATCGGCGTCCTCGGCGTCGATCGAAAGGGCGAGGAATATTACCAGATCACCGTCGGCGGCTCGCCCGACGAACAGGCGGCGCTGGGCGAGATCGTCGGACGCAGCCTGCCCGCCGACGAAGTGGCCCCCGCCATCGCCCGCGCCCTGGATCGCTATCTGGAGATTCGCCACGACGGCGAACTGTTCATCGACACCGTCCGTCGCCTCGGCGCCGATCCCTTCCGCACCGCCATCTATGAGCTGACCGATGCAGCTGCTTGAGCACGCCCAGAACGGCGTCCGCCTGACCGTCTCGACGCCCGAGGAGGACATCCGCGCAGCGGCCGCCGCCAACGACAGTCTGATCCTGGAGTTCGAGGCCTTTCGCGACGGTCGCGGCTTCTCCCTGGCCGCCGTCCTGCGCGGTCAGGGCTATCGCGGTAGCCTGATCGCCGCCGGCAAGATCCTGCCCGATCAGGCCCGGCATCTGCGCCGTTGCGGCTTCGACGCGGTCGAGCTGTCGCCCGGCGCCGACGCCGCGCCCTGGCGGCGCATGGATCAGGTCTTCAGCGCGGCCTATCAGCCCGCGTCGGGCGACGACCGTCTGGTTTGGCGTCAGCGCCATGCCGCCCCCGAAGACCCCGCCACGCTGGCCGCCCGCCTCAACGCCCAATGGGGCGATGCGGACGCCGAAGACCTCCTGAAAGCGGTTCTGGACCCGGCGCTGGCCCGCAAGGCCGCCGCCATCTCCTCCTTCGGCGCCGAGGCCGCGGTCCTGCTGCACCTGATCTCGCGCGTCCGACCCGACCTGCCCGTCGTCTTTCTGGAGACCGGCCAGCACTTCTTCCAGACCCTGGCCTATCGCCGGGAACTGACGGAACGGTTGGGCCTGACCGACGTGCGCGAGATCAAGCCGGGCGCTGCCGCCCTGTCAAAGGCGGACCCGCGCGGCGACCTGTGGCGCAGCCAGCCCGACACCTGCTGCGCCGTCCGCAAGATCCAGCCTCTGGCTCAGGCGCTGACTGGTTTCGACACCCGCATCACCGGCCGCAAACGCTATCAGAACAGCCAGCGCGCCGACCTCATGCCGGTCGAGGCCAACGAGGACGTTTTGACCGTCAACCCTTTAGCCAAGTGGTCGGCAAACCAGGTCGAAGACTGGCTGCTAGACCACGAACTGCCGCGTCACCCTCTGGTCGAGCAGGGCTACCCCTCCATCGGCTGCTGGCCCTGCACCCGTGCGGTCGCCGCAGACGAAGATGCTCGCGACGGCCGCTGGGCCGGTCAGGACAAGACTGAGTGCGGCATCCACGAGCGAATGCTGGTTCCGGCGTGTTGACGCGGACGGCCTACGGCCTTGCCCGATCCCATCATACGATCTGAATCAGCGAGACATCCCGTGTCCGTCGCCAGCATCATCAACCTCATCGGCGACACGCCGCTCATCCGCCTGAACCGCCTGTCGGACGCTACCGGCTGCGAGATTCTGGGCAAGGCGGAGTTTCTAAACCCGGGCCAGTCCATCAAGGACCGCGCCGCCCTGTCCATCGTACAAAAAGCCAAGGCCTCGGGCGCGCTGCGACCCGGCGGGGTGATCGTGGAAGGGACCGCCGGCAACACCGGCATCGGCCTGGCCCTGGTCGGGGCAGCGCTGGGCCACCGCGTGGTCATCGTCATGCCGCGCACCCAATCGGAAGAGAAGAAGCTGGCCATCCGGGCGCTGGGCGCGCGTCTGATCGAGGTGGACGCCGCGCCCTTCTCCAGCCCCAACCACTTCGTCCATTATTCTGAAGAGGTGGCTCGCAAGCTGAACGCCAGCGAGCCCCACGGCGCCTTCTGGGCCAATCAGTTCGACAACGTCGCCAACCGCGCCGCCCACTATGAAGGCACCGCCGGCGAGATCTGGGAACAGACGGGAGGCCGGATCGACGCCTTTGTCAGCGCCGTCGGCAGCGGCGGCACATTGGCCGGCGTCGGCGCCTTCCTGCGCGAACGCAACCCGGCGGTAAAGATCGCTCTGGCCGACCCGGCGGGCGCGTCGCTGTTCAACTGGTTCACCCAGGGTCAGATGACCAGCGAGGGCAGTTCGATCACCGAGGGCATCGGCGTGGCGCGTATCACGGGCAACCTGGAAGGCTTCACGCCAGACTTCTGCTATCGCATCGAAGACGCTGAATTTCTGCCCATTCTGTTCGATCTGGTGACGCACGAAGGCCTGTCCCTGGGCGGGTCATCAGGCGTCAATCTGGCTGGCGCCGTGCGGATGGCGCGCGACATCGGGCCGGGCAAAACCATCGTCACCGTCCTGTGCGACCCCGGCGCGCGCTACGCCTCGCGCCTGTTCAACCCGGCCTTCCTGCGTAGCAAGGGCCTGCCGACGCCCCAATGGGTCGCCGAAGACGTCAGGGAGTTGGCGTGATGTCGAGCGTCTCACCGGATCGCCGCGGTCTTCTCCTCAGCGCCGGCGCCCTCCCTGAGAACAACAGGGGTGGCTCGCCCGTCGTGCTGGAAGCGGGCGGCGATCTCCGCCCGCTTCGAACTTGAGGACAGCGCCACCCTCCAGCCGGCTCGCGAGCCCTAGCGACGCACCTCCAGGCCGAGGGCGTCGGCGATCGACTTCCACGGCACGTATTTGAAGTTCTGATTCTCGCCGGGCAGGACGTTACGCCCGTCCTGGGCGATCATGGCGCCGTGTTCGAAGCCGGGGCCGAGGTTGCGACTGGTGATCTCCAGCCCATCGGTCTCGGACACGCCGTCGATGCCGCGCGAACCGTCGGCCACGACGATGAAGGAGCCCAGATAGGCCTGATCGCCCTCGCGCCGGAACACGGCGTAGCTGTCGTTGCCCTGGCTGGAGGCGATCAGATAGCCGCGCCCGTCGCCCAGATCATAGAGGCCGACACCTTCCATATCGTCCTTCAACGCCGGGTTTTCCGTGATCCGGGCAACCATGGTCATGGCCGATCCGCCGTCCGGTTCGGCCGACAGACGCCACAGGCCGACGTCTTCCTCGGCCACGAACAACAGGCCGCTTACGTCGTCGGCGACGCAACCCTCGACCTGGCTGGCGAAGGCGAAGTCGCGGACGCGAACCGCGCGGACCTTGCCATTGCCGACGTCGATCAGTTCCCACTGGCGCTTCTCGCCGTTGGAATCATTGATGAAGACATAGGTCTTGCCGCTACGGGTCGAGCGATACATGCACTGGCCATAGGGATCGCCCTGCCCGGTCGGCTGGACGCCGTCGGCGACGTTAATCAGACGCCGCGCCTCGGTGTCGAGCCGATAGATGGCGACGGCCTTGTTGGTCCGGTCGCTGGCCGTGACCAGAACCACCCGCTGACCGCCCAGGATGAAACCTTCGCGCAGGTCGACGTTGTTCATCTTCCCGTCGGGCAGATGCTGAATGACGCGACCCTGCATGTCATAGAGGTTGAGCCCGGCCTTCTTGTCCGTGCCGATGACCAGGCTGTTCGCCGGGTTGGTCGGATCAGCCCAGATAGCGGGGTCGTCGGCGGCGTCGCCGGGGCTGCCGACGGGCGCTGTTTCCGCCACGGCGACGACGGCGGGGAAGCGCGGCGCGGCGACCGCGCGCGGATCTTGAGCTACGCCCGCCGACAGGTTCAGCGCGCTCGTCAGGGCGGTGATCGACACCAGCTTGTAGTGAGCGCCTTCGGCCGCATCTTCGTCCGCAACCAGCAGAGCGCCCGAGGGAAGACCTGCGCCCAGAGGCGTGCCGACGGCCTGAAGCGCGCCTGGCTCCTTGACCGCTGCGCCGCCGCGGCCCGTCAGGCTGGCGGCGCCCAGATAGGCGTCGTCCGCGCCGTGGTCATAGACGAACAGCCGCCCGCTGGAGGCGTCGGTCGCGATCAGATAGCGCGCGCCCGGACCGCCGTCATAAAGCGCCAGCGACCCGCTCTCTTCGCTGATCCGCCCCAGACCGGCGGCGTCGACCAGGGCTGGGGCCGCATCGGCCTCCGGGTCGCCGTTGAAGCGCCAGACGCCGACCGCCTGTTGCGAGGCGTAGAGCTGGCCCGTCGTGTCGTCGGCCACACAATACTTGATCTTGGACGGCAGGTTGATGCGGCGCGCCGAACGGGCGTCCACCTGGCCCTCGGCGTTGGCGTAGAGGAGCAGTTGTTCCATCTCGCCGCCGTCGCCTACAGCGACGGCGTAAAGACCGCCGTCGCTGGCGTTGCGCAGCAGGCAGACATCCTCGACCGCAAAGCCCAGAGGCACGGACCGCGCCCCGACCTCGACCGGCGCGCCGTTCCGCATGGCGAAGAAGCGCAGGGAATTGTCCGTCTTGTCGGTCGAGACCAGCAGAGTCTCAAGCTGACCATTGATCGGGAAGCCGTAGCGCACGTCCAGACCGCCGGCCTCTCCCGCCGGAACACTGCTCAGGCGCGCGCCTGTCAGATCAAAGACCTCCAGCCCGCCCAGGCCCGCCGCCGACACCAGGCGAGGGTTGCGCGCGTCGGCGTCCAGCACGATCACGCCGCTGCTCGCCTCCCCCGATGAAGTCGTATCAACGGTTGCCGCCACGACTGGAACGGCTGCGTCTTGCGCTACGGCACCGCCAGCCATTCCCATCGCGAGAGCTACCGCGCTGACCCCAAGAAACCAGCCCCTCAGCCCGTTGGTCATGATCATCTCCTACACATTATCGCCGCGCTTACGCCACGGGGCGCAGTAGGGCCATTTTGCAAAGGTTACGCGACGGCGCTGCCCTGATGGCGTGACCGATAATCCGCAGTGTCATCCCACTCCGCAGAAATCGGACCGATCGTATTCCACCACAGGCTGAACTCGAGCAGCGCCTGGCGCCTAGAACCTGAAGGTCAGGAAGGTCCCCAGGTAGGATTGGTCCTCGGCCGTGCCGGTTTCCTTCAGGAAGTCGCCAGCCTTGGTGTAGTTGGCCACGCCCATCAGGGAGACATAGGGCGTCAGGGCGTAGCGGGCGAAGACGCCGGTGCGCCATCCGACATAGGACGACTGCCCTTCATTGGCGCCGCGCAGCACCATGCCGGACAGCGCATAGAGGCCGTCGTCCTTGCTCTGACGCCACAGGCCGGCGGTGTTGGCGCCGAGCGTCAGCTTGGGCGACGGACGCACCGTCACCTCGGGCTGCAGCAGCACCATGTTGGCGAAGCCCAGATCGGTGCGCAGGGCCGCCGGCTGCGGGAACAGGGGGTTGAAGCTGTTCAGCTTGCCGTCGTTCGGATCCTTGTCACCCGAACCGACGTCCAGACGCACAGCCACGCGCGGCGACCACTTCACCCCCGAGAAGGTGCGGCCGGCCACAGCTGAGATAAACCAGGCGTCGATGTCGAGATCGCGGAACGAACCCCACTGCTTCACCGCCTCGACCTCATAGTCCCAGGGCGCGAGCTTGCCGGACAGACGCACCGAAAGGGTGTCGCGGTCGTCACGGCCCGGGACCTGACCGTCGAACGGCGTCACGAGACGATCCGTGTTTGCATAGAGCAGCTCCAGCTTCGGCGCCGTCGCCCCCTGCCCCAGGGTCTTCGCGGCAGTCGCGCCATACAGGCGATAGTCGAAGTTGGTGGCGTCGTCCCACGAGGCCTTGCCTTCGCGCAGGGTATAGCCGGCGAAGGCGCCGCCGCTCCAGCCGGTCGGGCTGTCGTACAGGACCCGGACCATGTCCAGCGCCATGCGGGCGTTGGCCCCCTCGCGCATGTCGAACAGGCGGAACGACCCTTGCCCGAACTCCTGACGGCCCGCGCGGACGCGCAACGTGCCCTCGCCCAGTCCGGTCCTGGCCTCGAGGAAGGCCTGATGCAGGTCGGTGCGGTTTTCCTCGATCACCGGCTCGCCGCTGGCCAGACCCGAGGTGCGGGCGTCCTGCACATCGACAAAGGCGCGCAGCGACGAACCCAGGTTCAGCTCGCCCCACAGGCGGGCGCGGGTCTGGAAGTCGCCGCCACTGTCCTGAGGCCCGCGACCGAAGCGCTCATTGTCGCGGTGTTCGGCGCGGAAGCGCAGCTCGCCGCCGAAGCTGGCCCAGACGGGGCTGCCCTCGCCGCCGACCGGCACATATTTGAACTTCGACCAGGTCGACGTGCGCTTGGCCGGGTCTGCCAGCCAGGCGTAGTTCTCTTCGTGATTGATCAGCTTGAACGGCGGCGGCGCGGCCGGGGCGGCGGCCGGGACCGCAGCGGGCGCGGTCTGGATCGGCGCCTCGGCGTCCGCCGGCATGGGGGCGGGCATAGGGGCGTGCGAAAGCAATGCGGCGGCGGCCGCAGCGGCGATACTCATAGGTTTCCTCCGGGAAAAGGCGCGGTTGGCTCCGCGCTCTGTTCGATTGGGTGATGGATTATTCGGCGTCGGGCTGTCGGCCCGGGACAGCGTTCTGGAAGGCCGGCAGTTCGAGGCAGGCCGCTTCAATGGCCATCAGACGCGGCCAGCGGATCTCGACGCCGAAGCGGCGGGCGTTGCCGAGCTGCGGCACAATGCACAGGTCGGCCAGGGTCGGAGCGTCGCCGAAAGCGAACGGTCCGGGCTGGTCGGCCAGCAGCGTGTCGACGGCGTCGAGGCCCTCCTCGATGACGGTGGCGGCCCAAGCCTGAACCACGTCTTCGCCTAGACTGAGGTCGCGCAGGCGTTGCAGCACCTTGAGGTTCTGCAACGGGTGGATATCGCAGGCCACGGCCTGAGCCACTGCCCGAACCTTGGCCTTCTGCACCGGATCGGCGGGCAGCAGCGATGGTGTGGCTGCGACCTCGTCGAGGTATTCGATGATGGACAGCGATTGGGTCAGGACCGCGCCGTCAACGGTGACGAGGGACGGCAGCAGGCCTTGCGGGTTGAGCGCCAGATAGTCCGGCGCCCGCTGCTCGCCCTTGCGCAGGTGGTGGATGACCTGCACGGCCTCCAGTCCCTTGAGGCCCAGGGCGATACGCACCCGCCAGGAGGCCGTGGAGCGGAAATAACCGTGCAGGATCATGGGATCAGACTCCGGCGCGACGGCGCACGCCGCCGAGGGTGAAGACCGCGATCGAGGCGATCACGGCAGGGATGACAGCCAGCAGGATCAGGTTCTGCGGGCTCCAGCCGGCGGCCAGCAACACGCCGCCAACCAGAGGACCAACGATGGCGCCGATGCGGCCGACCCCCAGGGCCCAGCCCACGCCGGTGGCGCGGATGGCGGTCGGATAGACAGCCGCCGTCAGGGCGTTGCAGCCGATCTGGGCGCCGACCACGCCGAAGCCGGACAGGGCCGCGCCGAGCAGCAGGACTGTCAGATTGGTGCCGCCAAAGGCCAGCAGGGCGATGAAGGCGGCCGAGGCGGCATAGGCCGAACCCAGGACGACGTAGGGACTGAGCTTGTCGATCATCCGGCCCAGGACGATGGCGCCGACGACGCCGCCCATGTTCAGGGTGGCGGTGGACAGGATGGCCATGCTGAGCGGCAGACCGGCGCCCTTCAGGAGGGTCGGCAGCCAGTTCACCAGGAAGTACATGACCAGCAGGTTCATGAAGAAGGCGACCCACAGCAGCAGGGTCACCGGCGTGCGGCCCTCACGGAACAGCTGGAAGACCGAGAAGCCCTTGGCCGCCGACGACTGCTCATGCTTCAGGCCGGCGATGAACTCGCCGACCGAGGCGTCAGCGTCGATCTTCTTCACGATGGGGGCGATCTTGTGCTCCGGCGCGCCCTTGGCGACCATGAACCGCACCGATTCCGGCAGCATGAACCAGAGCACCGGCAGCAGCAGCAGCGGCAGGACGCCGCCGACGACGAAGACCGAATGCCAGTCCCAGGTCGCGATCAGCCAGGTCGAGACCAGGCCGCCGATGGTCGAGCCCAGCGGAAAGCCGCAGAACATGACCGTCACCAGGGTCGCGCGCAGGCGGGCCGGGGCGTATTCACTGGTCAGGGCGATGATGTTGGGCATGGCGGCGCCCAGACCGACGCCAGTGATGAAGCGGTAGATCAGCAGTTCGTTCATCGACGTCGAGAAGGCCGTCAGCAGAGCGAACAGGCCGAAGATGAAGGTCGAGATCAGGATGATGGTCTTGCGGCCGAACTTGTCCGCCGCCGGGCTCAGGGTGAAGGCGCCGACCGTCAGGCCCAGAAGGCCGATGGCGAAGATCGGACCGAACGCCGACGGGGCCAGGCCCCAGTCCTCGGCGATCTTGGGCGCGACGAAGGCGATCGACTGGGTGTCGAAGCCGTCGAGCATGGCGATGATGAAGCACAGCGCCGTGACGCCGAACTGTAGCGGGCCGAATTTGGCCCGGTCGATGACGGCGTTGCCGCCCCCCTCACCCATGGCTGCCATATGTGTCGTCCTCCTGCGGAGGGCGCGTCTGTCGCGCGCCTCTCCGTGTGTTGATGGTGTTAGAGAAAAGGGATCAGGCGGCGGGAGGGCCGACCTTGATGTTGAGCGGGGTCAGGCCGTCGATGGTCACCACCATGGCGTCGCCTTCGACCACCGCGCCGACGCCGGCGGGGGTGCCGGTGTAGATCAGGTCGCCGGGCTGGATTTCCCACAGACCCGACAGGTAGGCGACGATGTCCGCCACCGGCCAGATCAGATCTGCCAGGTCCGCCGACTGCTTGACCTCGCCGTTCACGGTCAGCTCGATCTTGCCGTGCTCGGGATCAAAGCCCTCGCCCGCCTTGTGGATCAGGCCCAGCGGCGACGACTGCTCGACGTTCTTGCCGGTGTCCCACGGACGACCTTGAGCACGGGCTTCCAGCTGCAGATCGCGGCGCGTCATGTCCAGGCCCGTGGCGTAGCCCCAGACGTGGTCCAGCGCGTCCTCGACGGCGATGTTGCGACCGCCCTTGCCGATGGCGACGACCAGTTCGGCCTCGTAGTGGAAGTTCTCCGTCTTGGACGGATAGGCGATGGTCGTGCCGTCCAACACGACCGTCTCGGCCCAGGCGGTGAAGAAGAAGGGCGGCTCGCGGTCGGGGTCGCGGCCCATTTCGCGGGCGTGGGCGGCGTAGTTGCGGCCGACGCAGAAGATGCGGCGGACCGGGAATTCGTCGCCGGTGTTGGTCGGAGCAAGCACGGGCGCTTGCGGTTGGAACAGCAGGCTCATGCGTTCTCTTCCTTGTAGAGGTTCAGTTTTTCCTGGCAGGCCTTGTCGGAGTATCCGAACAGGACCAGCTGGCTGGACGCCTTGAAGGCGACCGATTTCCACGACGGCACGACCACGATGTCGCGCGGCTTCAGGGCGATGCTTTCGCCCTCAATCACCGCCTCGCCGGTCCCTTCGACCACGACGAAGATGGTGCCATCGGTCGAGCGGCGCGGCTGGGATTCAAAGCCTTCCGGCAGCAGGCGGACATGGGCCGAGATGGTGGCCATGATCGGCCCGCCATTGATCGGGTTCATGAACTCCAGAGCGTGGCCCAGATGCGGGTCGATCTCGGCGCCGCCCTCCGCCATGGCGTCCAGCGCCGGACGCCAGTCGGCATAGGGGTAGTGGAACAGCGGCTGATGCGCCGGGCGGCGGTCCGCCGTGTGACCCTTCAACGGACGCATGTTGCGGCCATAGCGGTTCAGGCTGTCGCCGGCCGGGGCCTGCTCCGGGAATTGGTCTTCCGAGTAACCCTCGGCGAAGCTGGCGTCGAAGTGGCGGACGGTGGGGATGTCGAGGCCGTCCAGCCAGATCATCGGCGTGTCGGTCGGGTTGCCGTGGTCGTGCCACTGGCCGCCCGGCGTCAGCACCAGATCGAAGGGCCGCATCACCGCCTTTTCGCCGTCCACGGAGGTATAGGCGCCCGAGCCCTCCATGACGAAGCGCAAGGCGCACTGGGCGTGGCGGTGGGCCGGGGCGATCTCGCCCGGAAGGATCAGTTGCAGCCCGGCGTAGAGGCTGGGCGTGATCGACGACAGACCCGGCAGGCCGGGGTTTTCGAGGATCAGCACGCGGCGCTCGGCCTGCTTGGCGCTGATCAGGTCGCCGGCCCGCATCAGGTAGTCGCGGGCGTTGTCATAGGACCACTTATGGACCTTGGCCGGCGAGTTCGGCTGCGGCAGGACCAGGGCCGCCAGCTTCTCCCAGAGGGGATAAAGGCCTTCCGGCTCCATCTGCTCATAGAGGGCGTTCAGCTGCGACTGCTGGTCGTTCGAGAGGACTGCGCTCACGCCTTAGCCCTCCATGCCGACGTGCAGCAGACCGTCCTGCAGCTTCACCGGGAAGCTGCGCACGGCGACCGAACAAGGCGCATCGACGGGCGCGCCGGTCTTCACGTTGAAGGTGCCTTGGTGCAGCGGACATTCGATCAGTTCGCCGTCGAGGAAGCCGTCGGACAGGCTGGCCTGGCCGTGGGTGCAGAGGTCGGCGGTGGCGAAATACTCGCCGTCCACGACATAGAGGGCGACGCTCAGGCCGTTGGCGCTGGCCTTGGCCACGCCGTGTTCTTCAAGCGCCGAGGGCGGCAAGGTCGCCACCCACGACAGGGTCGCGGCTTCGGTCATGCGGGGTACACCAGGCTGTTGGGGATCATTTCGGAATCGAAGACGACGATGCGCTCGACAAAGCGCAGGCGGTCGCCGTCGCGGACGATGCGGTCGTGGCAGACGGCGGACAGGATGATGTCCGACTGCTTGTCCACCAGGGTCTGCACCACCAGCAGGTTGTG
>Ga0265296_1001136_pt1 | contig 32521 bp, 27 predicted proteins | sample MunlanPumphouse1_FD_189073 | JGI IMG/M metagenome (GOLD analysis project Ga0265296, IMG submission 189073) | Groundwater microbial communities from a municipal landfill in Southern Ontario, Canada - Pumphouse #1 | ecosystem: Environmental > Aquatic > Deep subsurface > Groundwater | place...
CAACGACAGGAAAAGCTCCGACGTGATGCTTGATTCCAAGGGCACCAATATCTGCTAAAGGGGCATCGGGAGAAGTAGTAAGCACCTTACTCTCCATTACCTCTCCTACAGTTAAACTCGTCAGAGGTTTGTGAAGTTCGCCTGCTGCAATTGAACTGGCAAGTGAGGCTACCACTTCCCTCAATCTCCTTTCCGTCACCAGACCTACCAACTTTCCCGTCTCATCAACCACTGGCAGACGCTGGATATTATGATCCCGCATCTGTGTCTGAGCAAGATGGAGTGGGGTATCTTGCGTTACTGTAATAACATCAGTGCTCATATATTCACGAACATACATATAACCTCTCCTTTCTCGGGATCTATGTATCCATCCTGATAGCAGCACATTTCAACGCTTTCTTCCCCTTCATCAAAACCCTTTATGCGACGTCCTCTGATAGATGGAGCGAATAAAAAAACCGCTCTACCTATCAGAGATTTGAGAAAGAGAGATAAGGAAAATTTCGGTCTTTAACCCCTTATAAATAAGTTAAATACCTGCAGCAATTTCACATCATTGTGTATCCACCGCTTACACTCAATGTCTGGCCTGCGATATGGCCCGCACGATCTGAAGCCATAAATACTACTGCATCGGCAATATCCTGCGGCTTTCCCAACTTGCGTAAAGGATAGGCCTTTGCGGCTTTTTCCAGCTTATCAGGCGTGAGAGCAGTAAACATATCTTTCCATAAACTTTTTTCACCTATTTCATCCGATGCGCCTGGAGGGGTCATTCCAGGGCATACGTTGTTAAGTCTAATCCCATGCTTTCCTAATTCCCTCTCCAAGGATTTAGTTATACAAATAACTCCAGCTTTACATCCGCCATAGACAGCCTCACCGAATTCTCCCATTCGCCCTGCATCCGATGCAATGGTAACAATACTTCCTTTCTTTTGCTCTATCATTGTATCCAAAACTGCCCTGGTGCAATTTATGACACCCCAAAAATTAATGTTTACGACCTTTTCCCAGAAATCTCTTGTTTGCGTCATAAAGGGACTTACAATATCCCAGCCAACATTGTTAACCAGGATATCTATTCTTCCAGTATCAGCCTTGACCTTATTTGCCATCGCCTGAACCTGATCCCAGTTAGTTACATCTGCCGGTATCTGTTTGATGTCCAAACCCATTCCCTTAGCTTCGGTTATCATGGCTATTGCCTGTTTTTCATCCCAGTCGGTGATGGTAACCTTTGCTCCCTCCTTAGCGAATGTATGAGCAATAGTACGTCCTATATTAGCTGCACCGCCTGTAACAATCACTACTTTATCCTTTAAGCCTAAATCCATTCTTACACCTCCTAATATTTGCTTTATTTTAGAACTGCTCTGACACATTCGACGTGATTAGCTTAGACATCTTCAAAATCAACCTTGCAATTTGATGCCGTACATCCTTGCGTTTGAGAGTTCTTGGCACTTTTTTTCTAAACACCTTCTCACATTTTAAATAAGCACCTCTGATATTACAACTAAACTCATCTATCCATATGATAACAACCCGTGCCGTACCCGTTAACTATTCGATTATCAGCAAAGGCAGGTCCAGCGTGATCCATCTATATCTGATTTTCCCAACTTTTCCATTTGTCTTTCTTTACATTTTGCGGTATTTTAACCGTAGAAGCAATTATTTCAAATTCGGCGTTTTTGTTTATCCGAGATATGCACTTAAGTCGGGTTAATATTTCTAAAACATTGGATTCAGTTATTTTAAAAAGAGAACTAAAAAAGAAAAACCTCCACCTCCGGATGTTTTCTGGGATATGACCTTTCGAGAAAATAAATTTACAACACGCCATATATTTGGATTACGAAACACAAGAGGCACGGATAAGAACTAACTCTCCTGTGTGCGCGATTTTAGCGAGTTTGGGGTTGGATGTCAAGCTTAAATTACTTTCATTTTCTTATGGCTGATGATTTCTCTCCTGATACGTCATTTTTGGTGATTTCATAAAGGATGGTGATTTCGATGAAGAGGTTCTATTTGACGTTTATTTTAATTGTATCTATCTTTTTCTACGCCACCTGCGCTTTTGCCCAAAACCCCTTTCCCCTCACAAATCCGGACAAGCTTCGGTATCACCCCCTTCAATTCAACCTACCTAAGGTAGAAAGGATGGTGCTTAACAATGGAATTGTTCTTTATATCTTTGAGGACCACGAACTTCCCCTGGTGAATATATCCGTCGTCATCAGAACAGGTTCCATGTACGATCCGGAAAATAAAGAAGGTCTTGCAGAATTGACCGGAACGGTCATGAGAACAGGTGGAACAGATACCATGACCGGCGACGCAATCGATGAAGAGTTGGAATTTCTCGCCTCTTCAGTTGGGGTTTCAGTCAATATGGAATCAGGATCATTCACCTGCTCCGTATTCAAAAAAGACCTGGATACCGGTCTTAAAATATTTTCTGAAATTTTGATACATCCGGTCTTTGAAGAAAACAAATTTCTGCTGGCAAAAAATCTAAAACTTGAAGAGATAAGAAGAATATCTGATGATCCGGAAAAGCTAACTTTCAGGGAATTTACCAGACTTTTATACCATGGTAATCCGAGGGGGAAGCTTGCCTCAACATCATCCATAAAAAACATACTAAGGGATGATCTTCTTCAATTCCATACAAGATTCTTTTATCCGGCAAATGTAATGATGGCCATTTCCGGAGATATTACTAAAGAAGAGGCTGTCAGCAAGATTAATCAATATTTCGGTATGTGGCATGCTTCGGGAAAACAAGATGAAATCCCCTACCCTGCTGAAAATCATGGCGGCAGCACCTTTTATCTGGAAAAGGATATCCCACAATCTATTATTATTACCGGTTATTTCGCTCCCGCAAAGGGTACATCTAATTTTTACCCCTTCACGGTTCTCGATTTTATCGTGGGCAGTGGCAGTTTCCGTTCCCGTATCTTTGAAGAGATAAGAAATGATCTGGGCCTTGCTTACAGCGTGGGCAGTTTCTATAGAGGAAAAAGCAAATATGGCGTTTTCGGGACATACGCTATAACCAAAACTGCATCAACAGGAAAGGTACTCTCCTTGATCCAAGCCATTATTGATGATGTGATAGCCCGCGGAGTCAGCGAAAGCGAACTGGCCCTGGCCAAAAAATCCATTGACAATAGCTTTATCTTTTCCTTTCTTTCGGCGGATCAGATCGCTTATCAGCAGTTGATGGCAGAATATGATAAACTACCTGAAGATTATCTTGTAACATATAGAAATAGAATAGAAAAAGTCAGTAGAGCCGATATAAAAAGAGTTGGCCTCAACTACCTACCCCCAGAAAAGGCTCTTATCCTTGTTGTAGGCAATGAAAGTGCCTCTGATCAGCTCCTTCCCCTATTTGGTAAGGTTAATAAGATCAAAGGAGAGTTAAGTTATGATAGATAAGGTCATTTTTGAAAGGATAGTCAAACGGATTATTGGCTATGAAGACGCCATGGTTCAGTTGCAGATCAATCTCACGGCCATCCCGGCCTTATCTCCCGACAGCGGCGGTAATGGAGAATATGAAAAGGCGAGACTACTTTTTTCCTACCTTTGTCAATTGGGATTCGCAGATATTGTTAAAATCAATGTCCCTGATGACAGGGTCTCATCAGGGATCCGTCCCAATCTCATCGCCACAATACCCGGCAAAAACAAAAATAAAACAATATGGATACTTACGCACATTGATGTAGTTCCCCCCGGAGAATTGAGCCTCTGGGAGAGAGATCCTTATAAGGCTTATGTAAAGGAGGGCAGAATATACGGCAGGGGCACGGAAGACAATCAACAGGATATGGTTGCCTCTATATTCGCAGCAAAGGCCTTCCTGGATGAAGGAATAATACCGGAAAATTCCATAGGACTGGCCTTTGTGGCTGATGAAGAAACGGGCAGCCAGCGAGGTCTGTTATACCTCCTGAAAAACAAAGCAAATCCTTTTCGGAAAACGGACATTATTGTAGTTCCAGATTCCGGAAATGAAAAAGGAACGGCAATAGAAGTGGCGGAAAAAAGTATCCTCTGGCTTCGCTTTAAAACTAACGGTAAGCAGTGTCATGGAAGCAAACCATCTTTAGGGAAGAATGCCTTTCTGGCCGCATCTCACCTCGTAGTTAGATTAAATGATCTTCACCACGTCTTTGATGCTTCAGACCCTCTTTATCATCCTCCAACAAGTACCTTTCAGCCAACGAAAAAAGAGGCTAATATACCCAATGTAAACACGATACCAGGAGAAGATGTCTTTTATATGGATATCCGGGTACTTCCCCGGTATTTATTAGCTGACGTTATCTCTGAAATCAGAACCATGACCGGTGAAATTGAAAATAACTTTGGTGTCTCTATCGATATTACACCCGTCCAGAAAGTGCAGGCCCCTACCCCTACTCCTCCTGACGCCCCCGCCGTGATGGCTCTTAAAGAGGCTATTATGGATGTCTATCATGTATATTCTTTACCTGTTGGTATTGGTGGAGGAACAGTTGCCTCCTGCTTCCGTAGAGAGGGATATCACGCAGCGGTATGGTCAAAAGTTACTCAAACGGCACATCAGCCGAACGAAAATTGCCTTATCGCAAATATGACGGGAGACGCAAAGGTCTATGCTCACCTGTTTCTACAAAGGTAACTATTTTTCTATAAAGGTAACTTAAAGATTTGCGGAAAATAAACATCAAACAATAATTTCGTCGTATTTTTTGAAAAAAATATCTTGACGTACAAAAATAAATTCTTCTATAATCCAGATCGTATTGTTGTGTTGATTTTCTGGCAGAATGGTTTAATAGATAATAGATAGCAGCATATATTCCTTACCTTTCGTTGCTGGTGTCTGGTATCTATTTAACCATCAACAATAAACCCTCTAAAAAAAATGAACAGATTTAAAAAAAATTAGGCCTGAAGAGTCGTATATTTATGCTTTCTCTTTTGGTAGGGCAATGGGGGGATATACCCTTAGTCAGGAACCAACAAGCGATTAAGCAATTCTAAACAATAAAAAAGGAGGAAAACGTGGAAAGGAAAGAGAAATACCTGGTTGCTTGCGATGCCGGGGGTACTATGACCGATCTATTTGTAGTTAACCCGGATGGCGAATTCGTAGTAGGAAAAGCAGCTACTACACCTTGGCAGGAATCCATAGGGTTCTTGGAAGCACTGGATGATGCATATGAATTATGGGGCATCGATTACAAAAAAGAAGCCAAAAATCTTGTCCCTGAATTTGCCAGCTGTGCTTACACCGGGACTTCCATACTTAATGCCATGATCACACGTCATGGGGTAAAGGTGGGAATGATTGTCAATAAAGGGTTTGAACAGAGTTTCTGGCAAACACGTGGAAGCGAGACTACCCTGGGATATGCTACCCCGGAAATATTCCATACTGTATATCGCAGGCGTAAAGAATCCTATGTTCCGTTTCGCAGGATCCGGGGAGTTACAGGAAAGATTGATGTTCATGGTAATGAGATAATTCCTTTCTATGAACATGATGCCAGAACAGCGGTAAGAGAATTGTTGGACGAGGGCATTGAATCCTTGGCCATCTGTTTTCTTGCCTCCTTTGCTAACCCAACGCACGAGATAAGGATGGTTGAGATAGCAAAGGAAATTATGAAAGAAGCAGGGATAGATATCCCTATCATTACTTCCCACGAGATATGTCCTGTGATCAACGAATTACCGAGAATGAACACAGTGGTAGTACAAGCATTTGCCGCCGAGCCTGCAAGAAAACAATTACTTGATATTGAGAAGGAACTGAAAAAGGAAGGCTTCAAATATCCTCTGCAGATGGTATTATCTTATGGAACCGTGGCCGATATAAGATGGCCGAGAATGGTTGAGGCCACAATGTCAGGTCCGGTGGGTGGAATTCTGGGAGCCAAATACCTGGGGGAACAGGTAGGTATAGAAAACTTTGTATGCAGCGATGTAGGCGGTACCAGCTTTGATGCCGGGATTGTCTTAAAGGGGAGGATCCCCTTGAACCGCGAACCGGAGTTCCAGAGAATGTATCTATCCTTGCCGATGCTGGATGTTCAATCGATTGGTGCAGGCGCCGGAACGTATATCAGGCTTGATGAATACACCAACAGGATAAAACTGGGGCCTGATAGCGCCGGTGGTACCCCTGGCCCTGTATGCTATGATAGGGGGAACCTGATTCCTACTATCTGTGACTGTAATCTGATCCTGGGAAGGCTAAATCCAGACTATTTCCTTGGCGGTAAGGTGAAATTGAATGTTGATCTGGCTTTTAAAATATTTAAAGAAAAAATATCAGACGTACTCGCCATGGATATGTATAAATGTGCAGAAGGTATAGTTAATCTGATTGACGCAAATATGCGGCGCCATCTGACAGGTTCAATAACAGGTCATGATCCGAGGGAATTTGTTCTCATAGGATTTGGAGGAGGTGCCGGATTGCATCTGTCTAATTACGCTGCTGACATATCATGGAAAGGTGTATGTACCGTTCCCTGGGCAGCAGGATTCTCCGCTTTTGGTTGCGCGGCTATGGACTTTGCACACCGGTATGTCAAGAGCGTAGATCTCATGATACCGGACAATCCGGATGAAGCGAGGCGGACCGGGATTGCCAAGACACTGAATAATATCCTGGATGAGCATATGAAAGCGGCAGTGGATGACTTTGCAAGAGAAGGATTCCAAGCAGAAGATGTTAAATATGCCCCCTTCTTTCTCATGAAATATTTCGGCCAAATCATGGATATCGAGGTGCTTTCGCCGACAGGCTGGTTAAATTCTCCGGCGGATGTGACAACGTTGCTGACCGAGTTCGAAAAGGTATATAGTGAGACCTATACCATGGTGGGTTTGGCACCGGGGACGCCGTATCAAATAACACAGGCTGGGGTTGTAGCCAGTGTCGCTAACAAGAAGCCGAAAATAATGGCTTATGCCTTAGAAGGCAAAGAACCTCCGAAAAAGGCTTTCAAGGAAACGAGGAGAGTATATCATGGTGGGGAGTGGAGAGATGCGAAGATTTATGAGCTTGACGAGATCAGACCGGGTAACAACATTAAAGGTACTGCTATCCTCGAAGCTCCTGCTTATACCCTTTACATACCTCCCGATAAAGAAGTAGACATGGATAAACACAAGCTTATCTGGTTAAAAAGACGTGTATAAAAAAGCCTTTAATAAGCTTAAGAAATTAAAACTACTCTTGACAATATATAAGGAGGTATCATGCAGGTAGTTAAGAAAACCTTAAAGGAACAGCTTAAGGAAAACGAAGAACTGTTGAAGACAACGGGATATCGTTACGGCCTAAAAGAATTAAAATTGAAAAACCAAGACCCCACTGTATATGAAGCGGTGTGGGGAATGATGGAGCGTGTTTGTGAGGATGCCTGTAACACGGCCGTACATGTATCAGCTTCAGCACCTATGGGTGAGGCGCGGGATGCCTGCTGGGGGATCCTGTCCCCTACTGGTGAGGTAGTTTGTTGTTCAACTGGTATCATTGGCCATTTTGCTTTGCCCCCGCTTTTCATGAAATGGGCGATTGAACAGGATTATGAGAACGACCCCGGAATCAATGACGGGGATGTATTCGAATGTAACGCCCCGATCTCCGCCATACATGCCAATGATATCTACGATATGGTGCCGGTTTTCTGGGAAGGCGAACTAATAGCCTGGACATTTGGCGTTGGTCACACCCTGGATGTCGGTGGAATAACACCCGGCTCTCTGGTTATGGCATCGAAAGATTGTTTCACCGATGGGCTTACACTTATTGGTGAAAAAATCGCGGTAAATGACAAGTTTTTGAAAGAATATGAAAGAAGAGTAATGGCATTCACCCGGATGGGATTTTTCTGGCTTTTGGATACAAGAGCCAGGGTTGCCGGCGCCCACATTGCCCGTGCAGGAGTTCTTGAGGTGGTGCAGAGATACGGCGTTGAATTCTACAAGCAGATTGTGAAGGAGTTTGTAGAAGACAGCAGAAGATATGCACAAGCGAGAATAAAGGCACAGTCGGTGCCCGGAAGGATACGCAGAAGAAGCTGCAAGGATGTTATGGCTGAAGGTAAAAAGGTAATATTTACTGAACAGGACAAGAATTTCATCATGATGTCAGGTATGGAGATGACAGTAGATAAGAACGCAAGGGTAAAAATGAGCTTCGATGGAACCAGCAAATGGCTTCCTTTTGGTGTGAACAACGGCATGGCTGGTTTAGCTTGCGTGGCCACTTGCGTCTACTGCAACATGGTTGGTTTCGAGTATCACAACTCGGGTTCGTACGGTGACCTTATAATTGAACCCGCCCCGGACGGTTCGTTTGCCAATCCTTACAATGTCAATCCATTTGCTTCAAATGGGAGCAGTTGGGCCGGTATCATGGGTTTCATGTCGATGGGATACGAAAGCTTCAGTAGATTGTATTACTCAAGGGGATTTGTGGAAGAGGTAATGGCAGGAACATGGCATTGTCCCGGGATTGACATAGGAGGAACAAACTTATCCGGTATCTACGTTGTCCTCGTAAACGTTGAGATGGTCCCGGGAGCCATAGGCGCCAGGGCAATTGCGGACGGAGACAACACCGCCTGGGGTTGCATCTATCCTAACGCCGATATGGGGAACGTGGAAGGACTGGAATCCGTTGGTCCTTATGTATGGCTCAGTCGAAGATTGGCAGTAGACGGCGGCGGAAAAGGTAAATACAGAGGAGGCCTGCATCTGAATTCTTCTTATATGATCTGGCCATCCGAAACAGGAACCTTTACCCTTACGGATACCGGTATCACCAATCGGGTTCCTCACAATAATAGTCTGTACGGCGCGTATCCGCCGCCGATAATTAAGCAAATTATCGGGGATGGAAAAGCTCACAAGAAACTTATCGATGAAAAGAAGGAAGTAATATTCGGCCGTGAAGATCCGAGGAAACCCGGTCTTTCAAAACTGGGAGAAGGCAATTATCGTCTTACTGAGGCCCCGATACTGTTTCCGGAAACCCTGGATAGGTACAGTATCGTCGAGGCTGACCATGGCGGATCTGCAGGCTTCGGGGATCCGATAGAAAGAGATCCGAAACTTGTCAAAGAAGATCTGGATATGACTTTTACTACTCTGCAGACAGCGCGTGACGTTTGGGGTGTCGAAGCTCACTATGACCAAGGTTTAAAGGAGTGGGTCATTGACGAAGATGCAACGAACAAGAGAAGGAAAGAATTAATAGACAGGAGAAAGAAGCTGGGAGTGCCTTACAAGGAATGGTGGAAAAAATCAAGAGCAAGGGTGATGAAAAAAGATTTCATTGAACCGTTGCAACGTACACTCTCAGAAGCAATGAGTTTATCACCCAAGTATGCCCAGGAATTTACAGAGTTATGGGGATTGCCAGCGGACTTCACTTTTTAGATAAGGAGGAAGGGTTAAAATGTCTGAAGATTACACTAAGCGGGAATTAGAAAAGCTTATCGATGGCCAAGTGCCTTGGGATAGATGCCAGGAAATAATTAAAAATCCAAAAGACGAAAACAGGTTCGAAAAGGTAACAGAGATTTACCAAAGTCGAGCGGCTTTTAAGGAGCAAATTATACTCCCCCTGACTCCCTATCTATTTATAGTACAAAAAGGAAAAGATTATGTAGTTAAATGCAAGTGTGGCCAGGAGTTTGGGGATTATAGGGTTAACTGGAAGCTGTATTCCTCGATTTTTGTCAGGGATACCGAAGAGACCATGGAAGAAGTGTATCCGGGGGTTCAGAGACCGGACCCGGATTATTGTGAGGTTCGAGAGTATTACTGCCCGGGTTGCGCGGCTCTATTAGAGGTAGAAACATTGCCGCCCGGGGTGCCTGCGGATTTCGAATTCCTACCTGACCTTGATACCTTTTATTCGGAATGGCTGAACAAGCCGCTGAAGGAAAAAACGGAATTTGTAGATAAAACACCAGAAGTTATTGCCCAGTGGGCAAAGGAGATTGGGTGAAGCAGCACCGTGATGACCTCAAAATATTCCGGTGATTTTATTTGCTTCATAGCAATCCGAACCTGTAAGTTATGCCATCACTATCCCCCCATGCAGAGGCTATTTTATGCAATGGGGGGATATCTATATCAAAAACGTCTTTTCAGAATGCTGGAAAGGCACAGTGAACAGTGAAAAGGAGGTAAAACTGGATTCTATGAAAGCAATTGATATGCAGGTAAACGTATTTAGCAAAGAAAGGGGCGGGATGTTCAGAGATCCTGTTATTGAAGCAGATCTGATGAAATACTTCAAATCAGGTGATCAACTTTATACAACTGATGAAGAGATGATCAACGAACTGAAAGCGGCTGGTGTTAAAGCGGTGATCTTCTCAGCCACGTGGAAAGCTCTCGGCTGGAAGGATTTTGATGAAGTAAAAAAGAGACATGACCACATAGGAGAGCTGATAGCTAAGTATCCGGATACTGTTATAGGAGCGTGGGTAGCCCTTGATCCAAACACAGGCTATAAGGGCTTGAAGGAATTGGAAAGGTGTATTGTAGACCTTAAAATGTTCGGAGTTGCGGCGTGCGGAGCCCTAACCGGTGTCCCCGTCAACGACAGGATGTGGTATATATTTTACGATTTGTGCAGGGAATTGAAAGTTCCTGTCAAGCTTTGGGTAGGACATCTTGCTATGGGAGGTTCCGGAGTACGCATCTACCCGGAGAACCCCATACCCCATGTCGATGACGTAGCCGCCGAATTCCCTGATTTAACTATCATTTGTGCTCACTCTCCCTGGCCGTTTCATAATGAAATGACATCAGTTCTGATAAACAAACCTAACGTATATAACGAAGTGCATGGTACATCTCCCAAGTATATTCCTGCCGAATATAAGCGCGAGATGAACAGCCGTATCCAGGATAAGGTCATGTTTGGGTCGGACTATCCTCTTCTAAACTTAGAGCGCTTGTTCAAGGACTGGGACAGTGAAAATTTCAAACCGGCAGTATTAGAAAAAATTTATTATGGAAATGCCGAGAGGGTTCTCGGTCTGAAATAACAAAGCCATATTGTCAGGAACAGTCCCTTGACTTGAGATAGAGTACTTTTTTTCTACGTTATGGGTTATTATGATCTTTTATAGATACAAGATGGCCCAACACGTACTCAAATAGAAGAGGAGGAGGAAAATTATAATGTATAAAATACCATTTGAAGGAGACCAGCGGACCATTGGTTATATGCTGGAGGATAGGGTCAAGAAGTACCCGGACAAAGTATTTGGATATATAACCGGGGAGACTGTAACCTATGCTCAGTTAGGAGAAAGGGTGAATCGTGTTGCCAACTCACTCCTGGACCTTGGTATAAAAAAGGGGGACATCGTGAGCATAATGATGTCCAATTGCCCGGAATACATATACACCTGGTTTGCTCTGGGAAAGATTGGTGCGATTGAAGCTGTTGTAAACACGGCCTTCAAGGGAGAAACGCTTGAGTATTTCATCAACTACGGCGGTGCTGCAGTTATAGTCACTGACGAAGATCTCGTCGAAAGATTTTGCGATCTACAGAATTCTCTTACTGAATTGAAGAAGATAATAGTAAGAAAGGTTCCCACATTCGAAGGGAAGATCCAGGATTCAAAGTTTGAAATTATCCCTTATGAACGTCTGTTCGAAGGTTCTGCCGAAGACCCGAAGTCAGAGAAACCTCGCTATATGGATCCGTTAGCCATCATGTATACATCAGGTACCACCGGAGCATCGAAGGGAGTTGTTGCTTCCCATAATTCCTGTTTTACAGCCTCAGCAGATTACATAGAGATACTTGGCCTAACTCCCGAAGACAGGCTCTATGGCTGCTTGCCTCTGTTTCATATGAATGCGCAGTTTCTTACCACACTGAGTACATTGGTGTTGGGCACAACATGTGCGCTGGTGGAAAAGTTCAGCGCGAGTCGATTCTGGGATGACATAAGAAAATACGAGGCAACCGTATTCAATTTTCTTGGTCCCATGATTAACGTAATATGGATACAACCGGAGAAAGATAATGATGCTGATGTCCCAGCCAGAGTTGCCTTGGGTGTGCCCGTCCCGCATGATCTCGAACGGCCCTTCGAAAAGAGATTTAATCTCAAGCTTTTTCAGTGCTTTGGCTCAACGGAGGCGAATACCATAGCAGCTACACCTCTTAATGAGGAGACACCGGTCGGCAGTTGCGGAAAACCTCTGCCACATTACGAAATAAAGATAGTCGATGATGATGACAATGAGGTTCCCCCTGGTGTCCGAGGTGAGTTCGTATATCGTCCCAAACGGCCTTTCACCATGATGTTGGGATACTATAAGAAACCAGAAGCAACCATAGAGGTCACGAGGAATCTCTGGTATCATTTTGGAGACTACGGTAAAAAGGACGAGAATGGTTTCCTTTATTTTCTCGATAGAAAAAAAGAGTGTATGCGTCGGCGGGGAGAAAATATATCTGCTTCAGAAGTCGAATCAGTGGTTAATAAGTACCCCGGTGTTATGGAGTCAGCAGCCTCGGGCGTCTGGGCGGATATGGGCGAGGAAGAGGTCAAGATCTCTATCATCCTTAAGGATGGCGCCGAACCGATAGACCCTGTTGAGTTAATGCGCCACTGTGAGAAGGGATTGCCCTGGTATGCTGTGCCAAGGTATTTTGAGTGTCGCGATGATTTTCCACGTACGCCAACCGGCAAAGTCGCCAAGTTCAAGCTAAAGGAAGAGGGTACACATGATAATCTGTGGGACCGTGAAGCCGCAGGATACCAAATAAAGAGGCGATAATTCCAAGTAGAACATAATTATGTGGATCAAATATAAAAAACTCTTTTCTAAATTAAAGCCCCACTCAATCTTTGGGTGGGGCTTTAATTTAGTCTGTAATCTGTTTCTTTACACAATCCCTCCGCAAAAGGTTAAAGTAACAGATTATGAATTGTATGATAACATACCCAGATTACTTAGTCATTATTGTTTTTTGAGTGCGTAAGGTGACACTACCGGTCCGTGAATATCCCTGAGAGCCACTAGTGCCTCCCGCTGTCGGCCGAGGATCAAAAATAATTTTCCCGGGATGCCGGATTCTTTGCTGTAGGCGGAAATTTGAAGATCGATGCGGGCAATAATGTTATCCACATAAAGGGAAAACTGCTTCAGATAAAGATCTTCCGGATATTGCTTGTCGATAATCGTTTCAAAAAGGTGTTTTAAATCCTGGTATTCAGGCAAAAAACCAATGGGCGTCGCAATAGCCCCTAGATCACCATGAACACGTCTTTCCAGCCAGGCCATCCAGACTTTGACGTCCCTTTTTTCGCCCAGTAGCTTCTTTGAGGTGCCGCCCCGGGCTTCATCGGTTAAAAAATAGTTGAGCCCGGCCATTAATGGTCGCTTATCAGCAGCAATCTTGTCGCTGCCGAAAAAAGTAAACTGGGCGTCCATGTAGTCAGCCAGCGCACCGGGGATAAAAGGAGCGTTAGCCCAAGGCGCTCGTTTGACACCAGTTGCCCCCACCTCGGTGGCAGTAGCTGCCGAAACGATAGTCGCACCGATCACCACCCCATCATCGGTATTTTTCGCTACCCACACCGGCGGCATGGTATCGCTATCCCGACCGCTGTAGGTGATGACCCTGGTCTCTACCCCAGTCGGGTCTTCCGCTTTCTCCGAATAGTTGTCAAGCGCCCTTGAGGAGATTGTGCAGCGGGAATTAGGATGAGAGATAGGAACCGGTTTTCCATTACTGTCTACCTTTCCTTTGTGCCATTCCCCCTGGAAATTGGTTCCCCGTTTCGGTTGTTCTTCACCGTCTCCGGTCCAGTGTGGAGTTCCGTCCTCATTGATGAGCAGGTTGGACCAGATCACCTCCGCTCCCGGATGGCGAAGGCATTCCATGAGTTTGGGATCTCCTTCCCAATTTACGTCCTCCATAATGCCGAAAATGCCGCATTCCGGGTTAATTGAGCGAACACTACCGTCGTCAGCTATCCACATCTGAGTTAAGTCATCCCCAACAAAGTGACTGCCGGCCATAGCCGTTGTGGTCTTTCCGCAACCACTGGGAGCAGCGCCGGCGACCCATGTAACGCGACCACCTGGACCGTCGATACCAGTAATAAACATATGCTCGGCCAGCTCGACACCAAATTTTTCATAAACTGATCTATCAACCGCAAAGCGGTGATTACCCTTTTTCAGTAGCAACGTGTTCCCGGCATAGGTACAGTTAAAGCTGTAAGTTGTCCAGTGACTGCGGTCCATAAACACGCGAGCGTTGGGCAGATCCTCGGGCCGATTCAGGCCTTCACTGTGAATATTAGCAAAAAAGTGTCCCAGTTTCGTGACCTCACGCTCAAATACCGTATAAGCGTTGCGATAGAGTATTTCGGCGCTGTGGGACACGTAGGCAGAGCTTGTAATTTCAATAGCCGGGTTGGATACAGGTGAACCTGCCGGCCCCCGAATATAAAATCCGACTACCATGGTTTTCCCTCGCATGATACCCGACATTTTTTCCCGAATTTCATCCAGGGCCTGCGCCCTGAGCATCTTATTGGCTAGGGAACTGATCTGTTCATCTTCATTGGCAATGTAAAAAGTGCGGTCGATAATGCGCCCCTGCTCGTCCTTCAGATCATAATGTATTGTATGCATATCCATAGGAAGAGGTTTTTCCTCCCCATTTTTAACAGCCAGATCACGAATGAACGCCCGGTCCGCTTCAGATCCGGTGTTGATAAAAACCGTGTCCGGCTCACACATGACAATAGCATTAGCGATTTTTAACAATGCTTCGACGTTGTTTATTTTTCGGAGCTTTTTAAGCTGTGACTGATCCATATTCTTTTCGAAAATCTTATCGGCTGCCTCCGGAGAGTCAACGCCTCCAATTGCCTGGACAATATCCACACCTTGTTTCTTTTTCAGCATGTAACTTTTCCTTTCTATCAGTAATAATTCACAATAACATCCGACCGTTTCCATTTGGAAACACAGTGAGCACCCTTTTCACCCTGCCAGTAGCAAATGTTCCCCTCCGGGCCGACTACTTCGATCACAGTGACTTCTCTGGGCTTTCCGACGGCAATGACCAAAAGAACTTACAGATGTTCGGGCGTGTCCAGCAAGGTGCCTAACCTCTTACGGTCCACAAAACCAATAACGCAACCGGCAAGACCCACCGCCCGTTCACCCAGCAGGTTGCTCCGGGTGGCTATTTCATGATCGACGGCAAAATCTGCGCTCACAATTTTGTATCACCGGGGATCACGATGCAGGCGAACGGCCTTTCTCTTTTCTACGACCGGGTTAGTTCTTGCAATACCCACCCATGCCAACTACTTAAATAGCTTAGCATCTTTCCCTGATCACCGTGCAGAACACAATACATCAGCGCAGGTGGACAGGCGGGCCATGTTCACCAAGATTCATAAGTCACGACAATGACAATATTTTTTCCTGGATCGTCATGTACACCATACATTGATTCAAGTAAGAATCTTGTCAAACTCGCCTCGAATTTCCATAAACGCCTTTTCCCTTTTATAGATCGCACGGTTTTTTCTTCTCGGATCAATTGGACGAATAATGTCCAACTCGGGAGTGGGCAGAAAAAACCAGGGTATATCCAATTTAATAAAAATTTGCTTTTTTATCAGGGAAGTATAGACCAAGGTTATCTTATATGTCAAGTCCATTCTCCTCCCAAATATAGGCTATATTGCGATATTAAGAGAGATATGCCTGAAAATTTTTGAGGTTCTTTAAAATTAAACAATGGGGCTGAGAGCCGAGGGAGCACTAACTTGCTGTCGGCATTTAATGCACCAGTAATTGGAGCAAAGTATTGCACGATGTTGTAACAGTTGTTTCTTACTATTAGAGAGATACAAGATTTTTAAAGAATAAAGTGAACTTTTCCGGGATATTTATTTACCTGCCCCATAAAATATATGTTGAAATTATTAAATATCAGTTTGACAAAGAAACTATACTGTTGTAAATATATAAAATTAACTAATCAGGGTATTTATTCACAGGATGGGAAATTCGCTTCCTTCCTGGAATATCCTCCTGAGACCGCGACGAAATCGAAAATTCCAGCGCCTTACAGGTCGCCACATCGAAATCGTAAACAACATAACCCGGGTATATGGTAGAAGGCCGAGATAAATCTTAAATTAGATACCCGGCCAGGTAATGGACGTTTAAAACTCACGGATTTGCGCCACCGGTCACAATTTTAAAAACAGTATGAGACTATTTCCACTTCCGTTATGTAAAATAACGTAACTATTAATTGCCCCCTGTTCTAAAAGGAGTCTTATGATCGAAGCGGAAGGTATTTGCAAACAATATGGTTCCATAGAGGCGGTGAAGGACGTTTCTTTCAAAGTGGAAAAAGGAGAAGTGGTGGGATTATTAGGCCCCAATGGCGCCGGAAAGACGACCACCATGCGCATTCTGGCCTGTTTTATTCCACCGACCCGAGGACTGGCAACGGTTGGCGGGTTGGATGTAACACGCTACTCGTTGCAGGTTCGGCGTAAGATCGGCTATTCAATGGAAAGGACATCATTGTACCCTGAAATGAGGGTCACGTCCTTTCTGCGATTTGCCGGTGAACTAAAAGGACTCGGCCAAAGTAAATTAAAACAGGCTGTGCCTGAAGTTATTGAGCTTTGCGGCCTTGAAAAGGTAGGTAACCGGATCATTAATAACCTTTCCAAAGGATATCGACAGCGTCTCGGGCTTGCCCAGGCTTTGATCGGTCAACCTGAGGTCTTGATCCTGGATGAACCAACCGTAGGTCTCGATCCTGAGAATGTTTCCGAAATACGGCAATTGATAAAGGGCTTGACTGGAGAACGAACCGTTATTTTAAGCAGTCATATCCTTTCTGAAGTTAGTATGATATGCAGTAAAGTAATAATCATGAATAGCGGCCGGATTGTCGCCGTTGACACCCCTGCCCATCTGGGCATGGTGCTTCAAGACAGGTTGGCCACAGATGTGCAGATAGAAGGGCCGCAGGAAACAGATATTGAAGAGTTGGGGAAAATATCCGGGATATGTCGTGTCAATATCCTGGAGCGATTATCAGACAACCTATTTAAATATCGCCTGGAGTTTGAAAAAGACACAGATATTTATCCTGCCTTGAATGCCATGACCTTTGAAAAAAACTGGGTACTGAGGGAGATTCAACCGGTCAAGATGACCTTGGAGGATATTTTCTTAAAGGTCGTTTCCAAAAAGCAAGAGCCTAACGGCTAGGAAGTAAGGAGGCACTTATGGGTTTTTGGCCCATTTTTAAACGAGAAATGAAGGCCTTTTTAGTATCCCCTTCAACATATCTGGTCCTGACCATTTTTCTGCTGCTGTCCGGATATTTTTTTTATACTGATCTGATCAAGTTCAATTGGTTTAATGTGCTGGGTAAAGAAAACCTAATGACTGGATTATGGCAGTATTATTTTAACGATTTACGGTTTATAATGATCTTCGTCCTGCCACTATTCACTATGAGGCTTTTTGCAGAGGAAAAAAAGCTTGGAACCATGGAGCTGATAAAGACTTATCCGGTAAGAGATACGGAAATTATTGCGGGGAAATATCTGGCCTGTATTGCGGTATTTGGCGTGATGTTGGCTCTGACCTTGACTTACGTGGTATTAATCGGGGTTATATGGAATTTCCTTGAGATTGCGCCGGTGATGGCAGGTTATCTCGGTATTTTTCTCCTTGGTTGTGCATTGATTGCCTGTGGCCTGTTTGTCTCTTCTGTTACCGACAACCAGGTAGTCGCCGCTATAGGAACCATGGGATTTTTTATCTTTTTCTGGTTTCTCACCTGGAATGAAATGATCGGCAGTGCGGAACTTATTGCAATTCTTAAACGTGTATCTTTATTCGATGCTGTCTTTGATTTTTTCAAGGGAGTAATTAACACGAGGAATATTATCTTTTTCCTGTTGGTCGCATTTTTTTTCCTTTTTCTCACCCATAGGGCTTTGGGATCAAGGGCAGTGAAGGGTGTGAAATGAGTACAACAAAATTCAGGCTGTTCATAAGACGTTGTTTACTATGGGGCAATATTTTGCTGGCCGTTCTTTTGGTTCTGGGGATATGTACCTTTATAGAGATTATCGGTTTCAACCATAAGTATGTTATAGACCTGACTCCGGAGAAAATATTTACCCTGTCGGATAAAACCCAAAATATTCTCGCTTCTCTAGACGCCGATGTGAATGTAATCACTTTCTACAAAATGGGAGAACGTGAGCAGAATGCCGCAGTCTTGGATATGTTTACCTCTGCTTCCCCCAGGATAAAATACCTTCTGACAGACATGGATCGTAACCCCGGAAAGGCCAGGGTCTATGGAGCCGTACATAGCGGTGACACTTATATCGAATACAAGGGGAAAAAGAAATATCTCCCCGTGCCACAGGAAGATCTCCTTATTAATGCAATCCTGGAAATGAGCCAGGATAGAAAAAAGGTCCTTTTTTATTCCCGGGGACATGGCGAAAAAGATGCATACAGTTCGCTGGAAAAGGAAATAAAAACGGAAAACTGGAAAGTTGAAGACCTGTATCTGGCAGAGAAGGAAGACATTCCATCGAGAGATAGATCTGTCCTGATGATTGCTGACCCTGAAAAGGATTTCTTTGAGCATGAAATAAACATGCTTTCTCGTTACTTGTTGAAAGGGGGGAAGATCATACTACTGCTTGAACCTTTTATAGATCTTCCAAACCTGAAAAGTTTTCTCGAAAAGTATCAAATTCTTTTAACAAATGACATTATTATTGATAAAGAAAACAAGCTGCTGGGCGGTGATTACCTGGCTCCGATCATCCCCTATTTATCCAAGACTCAGTTTACGGAAACACTCCGATCTCCCTTGTTTTTTTCTACAGCTCGTTCTGTGGATATAATGGGAGACTTGAATTTTAAGCTTTCCTCTCAAATTCTAGCTAATAGTGCCGACCATAGCTGGACCAAAACCGGAAAGGAAAAAATAAAGCGTGGGGAAATAAATTTTCAGGAAAAAACTGACAGATCAGGACCAGTCCCCGTGGCAGTATGGATCACGCTAAACAATGACAAAGTTCAGGACCAACAATCACAAGGAGAACTGATTTGCATCGGCGACTCGGACTTTATTAGTGATTCTTTTTGGGAGGTAATGGGAAACAAGGACTTCTTCTTAAACACCGTTGAATGGCTTGCCAGGGACAATACACTAATATCCATTACACGTAGAAAAGGCTTTGATTACGAATATCATCACCTTGATGCATCACAGGGACGTTTTCTTTTCTGGATTTCAGTCGTCATTCTGCCTGCTATTTTTTTGGTTATCGGTATTATTATAATTACATTTAGAAGAGTAAGGGGATGAATAAAAAAACAATAGCAATACTCCTTCTTATCTTTATCGGGCTTGGGACCTATGTCTATTTCTTTGAGACAGACAGGTCAGATGAAGTTGTTAATAAGGAAGCAACTGGGAATAAGGTCAAAAAATTATTAAGTATCGATCCTCGGGATGTAAATGAAATAGTGCTGACACGAAAAAACGAAAGAATTGTCTTTAAAAAAGAAACCGGTCAATGGATCATCAAGGATCCTATAGCAGCAACGGCCCGCAACGAGATGGTTGACGGGCTCCTGTCAATTTTTGATTTTGGGATTGTGCGAGAAATAACGACGGATCTGTTGGATGCATCAAAATATGGCTTGGATAGTCCTGAAATTGAGTTTGAAATAAGATTTAAAAACGATAAAAAGCCCCCCCAAACCCTTCTTCTTGGAAATGACTCTCCCGATTCGTCCAGTTGTTATGGAAGGTTAAAGAGTCAGTCAAGGATTGTCCTTCTGGGGGTCATCTACAAAAGAGACCTGAGCCTGGATTTAGATACTTTCATTGAAAAACCAACGACAACCACCCCCCCTTGATGTCTTTGATGTCTGTACCCAAAAGTGATTTTGATCTTTTGCAAAAATTTATGTTATGTGCGGTATTTTTCCGTTCCCTCTATGAAGATATTACCACCGTAACAGTCCTGAGCAACGATTACCGGAAAATCAACTACTTTAAGCCTGCGAACTGCCTCTGGACCCAATTCTTCGTAGGCGACAACTTCGGCTTCCTTAATCCGCTTGGCTATTAACGCACCCGTGCCACCTGTAGCGACAAAATAAGCACTTTTAAATTGCTTTAAAGCATCTACAACGCCTTTATCCATCTCTCCCTTGCCAATCATACCTTTCAATCCTGCTTTTATCATGGCGGGGGAGTACTTATTCATCCTTCCGGAAGTAGTGGGACCAGCCGAACCAATCACCTGACCTGGTTTAGCAGGAGTCGGCCCTACGAAGTATATAATCTGGCCCTTCGGATCGAATGGCAGGCTTTCGCCTTTATCAATCAGTTCCACCATTTTTTTATGCGCGGCGTCACGGGCCGTGTAAATGTAGCCGTTTAAAATAACCTTAGAACCTGCGCGAAGCTTTTCTATATCTCCATCAGATATGGGTGTATTTAATTTTATCGCTTCCATCTTTCTACCTCTCAGATTATGACCTCTTTATGACGCGCCGAGTGACATTGCATATTTACTGCCACCGGTAAACTGGCTATATGACACGGATGAGTCTCTATGTGAACCGCAAGTGCAGTAATCCTGCCACCCAACCCCTGAGGCCCTATTCCCGTATTGTTTATTCTCTTGAGGAGTTCATCCTCCATTTCCGCGTAAAATGAGTCGTGATTAACCGAACCAACCTCCCTTAGAAGAGATTTTTTAGCCAGATAAGCACATTTGTCAAACGAGCCACCGATTCCTACGCCCACTATAATCGGAGGACAAGGATTGCCCCCGGCTTTTATCACTGTTTCCAGAATAAAATCCTTTACGCCTTCCTCACCGTCGGATGGCTTTAACATCTTAATCGCGCTCATATTCTCAGAACCGCCGCCCTTTGGAAGGACTATGATCTTAACCTTATCTCCCTTTACAACTTTGGTTGATATTACGGCGGGTGTATTATCACCGGTATTTTTGCGCCTGAGAGGATCTTCCACTATCGATTTTCTTAAATAGCCGTCGCCGTAACCCTGTCTTACCCCCTCCTGAATAGCGGATTCGAGGGTAGCACCTTCGATATGAACATCAGAACCCAATTCGACAAAAACAGCCGCCAGACCGGTGTCCTGACAGAGCGGCAATTTTTCTCTTCCGGCTATTTCCGCATTTTCAAGAATCTGATTCAAAATCTCTTTTCCCAGCGGTGATTCCTCTCTGTCTATGGACTTCTTTATCGCTTCGACGACATCGTCTCCAAGAAAATAATTGGCATCCATAGATAGCTTTTTCACCGCCGACGTAATTTCATCGGAATTAATCTTTCTCATATTTCCCGCCTCTGCTAAATTCGTCCCATACTTTTTAAAAAGGTTTTATCAACACGCATCACAAACTTAGCAAGTCTTTTCGTAACAATCTTTCCACAAAAAGCTACAAGCCCTGGCGTTAGTTAGTGTACTATTACACCAAACCACAGCGATTTATACTTACAGCAAAATATTCTCCTTTGCAAGCCTTTTAAGGAAGTACCGGTGACTGCGTTTGAAACGCATAGAGTAGTTAAAAAAATCCGGGCTCCCCGTTTTACGGGAAGCCCGGATTTTTTTAATCCTATTTCCTCAGCAAGAAGTCTGTAATTATTCGGCTACAGACCATATACTGGGGGAAATATCCACACCAAAAATATTTAACTGGTATGGGGCTGTCGGCACACATTATTTCTTCTTTCTTTTCTTCTCTTTTTTCACAGTACCCGGTTGATCTTTAAACCACAAAACCAGGTGTTCATCAACATCTATCATCTTGTGCGGAGGAATAACAACGGTTGTCATGGTATGCTCTATAACGGACGGACCCTTAACCCGGTTCCCCGCCTTCAGCAAATCCATCTCCCAGGTGTTATATTTTACCCACTCTCCACAATAATAGACATCCCTCTGTCCCTTGAAGCACTCCTTAGAGGGCGCTTCTGATTCGAGAGGATACTTGCGAATTTCGGGTTTTGTTCTGTCTACATACGCGAGAAGAATGCACTCAGTGATGGCGTAACCAACTTCAGGGAAGCGAGCTCCCACAGGATATATTGCCTGGTATAATGTTTCAAAGCTATTTATCACACTATTAATATCATCCACGGTATTAACTCTTCCTACGGGAGAGTCAACCTCCCAGCTATCGAGCTGTCCGACATATCTGGCCTGCACGGCATATTTCATAACTACCTTGTCTTTGGAATAACCTTCATTCTCAAAGTCCACATATGCCCTTTCTTCCAGCTCAGCCCAAGTGGTATTCATGGCCTTTGCCTGTTCGATTTTGAATTCGTCGGACATTTTCCGGGTCCAGACAACATTGACAGTATTTCCATAGCGATGGAAATAATCAGCTGTAGCAACGCCAAAAGCGGAGAAGGCCGCTGCCCAGGGTACTGTAGCAACAGCTGCCAACTTAACCTTGTCAGCCACACCCCACATGTGCATCGGACCGCTGCCTCCATAACAACACAGTGTGTAATCCCGCGGGTAATAGCCCTTAGATAAAAGTGAATCCCTGACCTGATCGGCCATTTTGCTGTGGAGCAGCTCCAGAACATCCTCACATGCATCATATACATCCATGCCTAGGGGATCAGCCATTCTTTCCTTAAGGCATTGTAAGGCGTATTCCTTGTCGAGGTTAATCTTGCCGCCAAGGAAATACTCGGGATTAAGATACCCCAATATCAAATCGCAATCTCCGATTGTTATTTCGGGGTACTTATAGCAGGTGCCGACGAGGTTGCCGGCGCTTTCCGGCCCTAAGGTTATTCTTTTAAACTCTTCGTCTATGTGAAGTTGCAAACCAGTCCCACCTTGTACGCTATCCAGGTTTAACACGGGCACGTTTAGCCGGTGTCTGGCAAAATCAGACTCCGATTTTATACTGAGGGTACCCTTAACCATAAACCCTACATCCCAGCTAGTGCCGCCCAGATCGGCAGCGACAACATTTTTAATATCGAGCTGATCACACATAAGCCACTTGGCACCCAAGAGACCACCTATCGGCCCGGAAGATAACGCTTCGTATAACTTTGGATATTTAATGTTTACAATCGCGCCGTAAGAAAGCATAGTCTGAAGAGGGAACTTGTAACCGTCCGCCTGTGCCTTTGCCTCCACATTTGCCAGTGCTGCCCTTGTTTTTTCAGCCGTATAGCACTGGAACAAAAGGCTTTTGAACCTCATGTTTTCACCGCGGCGAGGGGCGATATCGTTTGATATTAAAACGGGGATATCCATACCTCTTTTCTTCACTAAGTCTAAGGCTATATCTCTTGCTCTACGTTCATGTACTGGATTGGCGTAAGAACACTGGAAACAGATCCCGATTACATCTACCTGCGCATCCAGAAGTTCGTTAACGCCTTTTACAACGTCGTCCTCATTCAGAGGAATAGCCTCTGTCCCGGCTTCGAGGTGACAACCTACAAAGAAAGTGCCGCCCACGATCCGACCACCAACGGGCTTGGCATTGTTCCTGTCCATTAATGGAGCAGGATGATCATGTACTGCGACATGCATACGATCGGTGAAAGACATTCCCAGCCATGTCAGACCGCGATTCATAAACACCATATGTTCGAAACCCTTGGTCAGTAACATACCCACTGTTCGGCCGGTACGGGTTATTATACAGTTAAGCATCGATGTTCCTGTATATGTGGAGCTCACCCCGTTTGCATGGACCTCTTTAGAAGTTAAACCCCAGCTTGAAGCGGCGTCTTTTACTGACTCCATATAACTAATAGACTCGTCCTGGGGCTGGGTTAAAGATTTTCCAATCGTAAAACTCCCCTGCTCATCTACAAGGAAAGTATCCGTCATCGTACCCCCAGCGTCCAGCGCTATAATACATTTACCTTTCATCGCCATTACTACACCTCCTTCGCCCATTTTGAAGTTAGATCAGCTGTCTTATCCTGAAACCAATCAGGTGACTCATCTTCGAGAGGCTTATCATGCATCCTATAAACCAGATCGATATCGGGCAGGATTTCAAATATCGCAGGATATCCCACAGGCACTACTTCCACCCCTTGCCGGGTAAAACAACCAGGACAATAATATTCTCTTGACTCAACCAAGTTCGGGTTCGGTATGACTTCCTCCATACTCATTACCTCACGCCACTCCTCTTTTGATCTCCTGACGCGTATCCTGCAGCTCAACTTCCAGTTAATCCTGTAGTCCCCATATTCCTGCCCACAGATACACTTCACAATCCTACTGCCGTCATCCTTTCTAACCACATAGAGTTTTTCGGTCATACGGCATAATATTTTTTCTTTCCAGGGGACCCTCTCCTGGAGTACTTCCATATATTTCAAAAATCTATCTTCGTCCTTTTCTTCCAGGCGCATCATCTGCTGGCACAACTCCCAGGGAAGCTTACCTTCCGTTATTAACCTTATCCTTTCCTTGGAAGCAACCACGCTAATATCTACTTCACTTTGTTCACTCTTCATTTTTATCCTCCTTAGAATGAATAATCTTTATCTAATCCCCAAAATTCCCTGAAATAATTGCCCCATTTCTCATTCGCGATTGCCTGCTCAAAGAGAACATGGACCTCTTCATCTCCAACTTCTTTTTTCAGGATCTTCTCTCTTTCTTCTTTCCACCACTCGATTGCAGAAACTGAGTTCTTCTCTCTTTCCTTCAGAATCTCCTGGCGAGCCTTGGCCGTCGCCTCCGGTTCTATTTCATAGATACCATCGCTGGTCACAACTTCTGCACTGTATATCCTTTTCGCTATCTCCGGTGATATATAGTCAAAGTTCAAGTCTTCCTCTATTCTATAGAGATCTCTATCAACTGGGTCTCCCCAGCCTTCTACGGAATGTGCCAGGATGCAATATATATCCCCGTGCTCCAGCTGTCTGGGCGGCGCTTCGCCCTGATTTATGATATACTCCTCACATGTCAGCTTGCCATCCTTGATCCATTGCTTTATCTCTCTAAAGCTTCCGGGATATTCGCCCTTCTTTATTAATTCAGGCATGTTGGTCTTCTTAATATATACCTGCGCATGGCCCTGGCCCGGGTAGCTCCCGCTGGGTCCAATACAATGCGTTGTAACCTCGGCATTCATGGAACATGAATCGTTAACCTGGAAAAACTGACCCGGTTCATTAACCATAAATGCCAGCGTATAGCCTATGCCACCTCTGTACTTACCGTGTACACAGTAATCCGTTGTTACCCCTCTGATTATGTTAAGGAGCGGTGGTTCGATAGTTTCCCAATCCTCGCTTTCACCGTAATCAGTCTCGGGATTCTGTCCTGAAGCATCACAGACACCACCATCCATAAAGGCGCGGGCGCCGGAATGCTGAGCACCAACCAGGCTGAAGTTACTCATTCCCCAGGGTACCCCGTTGCTGAAGGTCCCGGACATTCCATACATATTATAGTCGCTCGCTTCGAAAACAAACGTTTCCTCTACATATCCTCTGCCCCACAATGCCTTGCTCAGTGCACGCATCATAGCGCCCTGACCGTTTCTGCACCCCATGACTGCCGACGAGGGTGTGCCGACAAAGGGATTAGTCGGGTTAGCCACACTCCCCGGAGGACGGATAAAGTCCATAAGATAAATATTGGCGGTGTGCATATTTTCGCCAATCAGGAATACCGGGTACCAGGCGAGGTTAATCCCAAATCGGAGCCCTCCCATATACATGTTGTAATGATGCCAATCCTGGTTACTTGCCCCGCTAAAATCATACGTTGCACGCCCATTACCGAGGGTAAACACAAGCGGCCAGTGTAACAACCAATTCTTGTTTGCCTCCGGTATCAACATACCTAACTTACCTTTATATTTTACCGGTTGCAGGAAAGGGACTTTATATTTGCCGGGCATTACCCATTTTTGGAGGCGCTTTTCCATTGTCGCTCTTTCCCACTCTAAAATCTCATACATACACTGGATTGTGTACTCAACGCCAAACTCCTCGCAGATCTCCAATACCCTGTCCCTTATCATGCCACATCCTGCAAAACGCATTTTATTATCCAGGATGTTCATTTCTCCCGCCCGTGTTCGCCTTTTCCATGCATCTTCCCACCACGGGTAAAACGTATCATTTTCTCCTGACCTTGTCACAGTATAATCATAGCCTTCGACAAAGACATTCGGCGCTATGGGAGGCACTGCTCCCGGTACCATTCCGCCGACTTCACCAATATGGTTTACACCACCACCCCAACCTACCAGTGTGCCTTTATATATGATGGGAACCCAGGTAAAACAGTCCGCGGCATGAGGGGCACCATAATAAGGGTCGTTACATTCCCAGATATCACCATGTTTGGTGCCGGGATTTACATCGTACCCTAATTCGCAGAACGACTCTAGGACAACCGGCATAGTAGCGGAATGACCGACCAGCCCCGTAGAGGCGGCCATACAATCTCCTTCCACTGTCAGGAGACCGAATACCAGCTCACCCATACCGGTAGCGGCAGGTGAGGCCGCCACATACTTTCCTATCTCACGAGCGGCCATTACTGCAGATATCAGCCTTGCATTAAAACGATTGAACTTTACAGGGTCCTCATCTAAAAGCGCAAACTTATCGATTCCCCAATAATGTCCTGTCTCTGTTATAATGCGATTTCTTGCTTCAATCCTGCTTTTTAAGCTATCGAACTTTGTTCGCCAATCCATATCTGACTCCTCCTTTAATAATTGAACTATCGAACTTTGTACACCAACCTATATCTGACTCCTCCTTCCCTAATTATGCCCCTCCTCCTGCTTAATGACACGACCCTTTTTCAAGGGGCGTTCCTAACTTTTAGTCATAGCGCCTTAAATAATTGCGCATACCATGATCTCCGTTATTACCTAAGATTGATCAATTGTCAAGACTTTTTTCTTAACTTTTACGCATGGCGTCTTATTTATTTGCGCATCATCCATTTTTCGTTATTACTTATGATTGACCAGTTGTCAAGACTTTTCGTAATCTATATACAACGATTTATTTTAGTGTTTATATCTATCGCCTTCGTAAGATATCATTGCATCGGCTACAAAAATCGAACTGAATAAAGAGGGTTGGAATAGTAACATAGGAGGGTGTAAAGTAATCTTTCTTGATTTAACTTCGGTAATTTCTGGAATTTCTTTGTGATCCACTTTGGTTATCGGATCAAATTCAACAGTAATAGGCCTTTGCTTCACGACGTTATTTAATAATCGTTGGCATTGCCTTACACCGAACTGCACGGAAAACTTCTCCGCGAGGTGACGGCTGAGAAGTTTTCCGTCCCATGTGTTTTGGGGATATTGAAAAGACAGGGGAGATTGGCGCAAGTCTATTTTGATTGCCTCCATGATTTCCCCATTAAATCTCCTTGGACGACCGGAACGAGGGTTATCTACGAGACCTTCAAAACCTTTTTCTTCAAATCGTTTTACCCAGTACTGAATAGTCCGTGGGCTGTGGCCAAAAAAATCCGCAACTTCGTAGCAACTGAACCCTTTACAAATCATCAAGACAGCGTGGAGACGATGATCATATCTCGATTCCTCGGACCGTTGAATCTCTTGCTGAACAGCCATTTCCGTGATTGCCGCATCCTTAATTTCAAATTTACGCATGACTGCCGCCTTTCTTGTTGGAGTAAACGTAACAGAAAAAATCATTATGCGCAATTATTTTTTTCGCTATTTAAGAGCTAAACTTTGGAATAGCATTTTTGTTTTTATACTCTGGCCTATGCCTCATGAGCGGGATTTATCCGCTGGATTTTGCTGGAAATTTCGTTGTGTTACCGGTAGATAATTTTGTTTTGTCGGAAAATGAACTAAACAGAAGAAAACTAAACAACCCTCGACTATAAGTCGAGGGTTGTTTAGTTTCAGGTTTTCCGTTGTTCAAATCTTATACCTTTTGGATGGATACCCTATTTAAATCCTCACGCTGCTAATCAGCGGCCAGGATTTTTGTGTTGGCTGCATTAGTTTTAATTTTATCAAATATAGAAATTTTTGATTGTGTGTTTTCTGATAGATCTTTCACATTTTCAAAAAATCATCATTTTTTTCTCGATCAAACTGCCCCTCAGAAACCATAATGGTCTTTACATTTAACATTTTAATTCTCGGACCGACCAACAGCCTCTCATCATCCACAACCAGCGCACCAAACAAGTGATGTTCCTCGAAAAACTCCTAAAGCTCTTTAAACGAAGCCTTGTCCGACACACTGAGAGGCGAGGAATGCATTACCTTGCATTCCCCCTGGGGAAGTTAAATCACCCATCAATAACCTCTTGAAATTATGGCAATAAAAATATCACAAGCCTCGGGATGAGACGGCAGTACCTCTTTGATACATGCTCCGCAAGAAAGATTTTCATCTTGTCATGAAATCATATTGCAATCAAGACAAAATAGATTCTGGGTATTGTGGGGTTAAGTCCACGGTTGACCTTCATTATAACCTGGCAATCGTCAAGCGTATACTTGACCCCTATCATCTTTGCTTGACTTGTATATGAATTTTTTCATTTTTAAATTCTACGATATCGCCTGAAAAGATCTTTTTTCTTTTTCTGGTTTCGACCTTACCATTTACTATAACCTGACCTTCAGAAATTACATGTTTCGCCGCACCACCACTATCGACCATATTTTCGAACTTTAATATTTTATAGAGCTCAATGGGCTCTTCTGTAATTTCAATTTCTCTCATTATATAAACAACTCCCTCTCGATGCTATTTAAATACGCCGAACGGCAAGCTAATCGGCGGGCATAAGGATGTCGGGCTGCGAAACAGACCGCACGAGTAAAGTGCCGACCGCTTCAATGACTTGTTGCGCCGCGCGAGGCAACTATTTCGTTATAACTTTCCAATAATCACGGAGTAGAGTAATCGGAGCGGCGACGGTGAGCCAGACTCGGCAGCGCCGTGCTTTGCAACCCGTTGTTATCTTTTCTTGGTTTTCTTGACATGCGCGATCAGCGGCTTCTGGCCCTTTTCCTTAAAGCTGACAATGATTTCCTCTGCTTGTTCAAAAGGAACTGTTATAAAAGAAAAGTTGTCCATTACCTGTATATCACTGATATTTTTGGCTTTAACTGAGACCCTGCTCAAAATAAGCTCAACAAGTTTTCCGGCATTAATCTTGTCGTTCTTCCCAAGTGAGACAAAAAGTCTTGTTTTACCATGTTGATCAAGATGCTTCCCTTCTGCACGGGCCTCTTTTATTTCTCCATAGATATCAGGATTAAGTACTTCTTCGAAACAATAGTTAAGTATACCAGCCAATATTTCTGTCGGATTATTATCCCCAATCAATTTCTTAGCCCACTTATAATAACCAGTATCAATCTTATCTTCAAGAATAGCAGCCAGATCATCGGATATCTTTTGCTTTTTGACTTTGATAATATCTTTTACCATTGGCACTTTTGATTTCTTAATATCAGTCTTGGCAATCCGCTGTATGAACATCAGCCGCTTATACTCACTTGGAGTAATAAACGTAATGGCAGTCCCCTCTTTCCCGGCTCGTCCTGTACGGCCGATTCGATGAACATAAGACTCTGGATCATTAGGTAGTGAATAGTTTATAACATGGCTGAGGTTATAAACATCAATTCCACGCGCTGCAACATCTGTTGCTATAAGAATATTGATTCTTTGTTTCTTAAAGTTGCCTAAAGTTCTTTCTCTTTGATCCTGTGAAAAATCTCCATGAATAGCTCCTGCGTCATATCCTCTGTCTATTAAATGAGCTACAAGAGAATCAACATCACTCTTTGTTCTGCAGAAAACCAAACCATAAAAGTTATCTTGAATATCAATTATCCTGCATAGCGCCTCAAATTTTTCGGAGACTTTTACCTCAAAGTATATTTGCTCCGTCAGATTAGTTGTCAGTTGCTCTTTCGTGGTTGTAAGAAGCTCATAACCGTCCATGTATTTGTGCGCAAGCTCCTTGATCCTTTTTGGTATTATTGCAGAAAACAACAGCGTTCTCTTATCAGGATTCGTATACTTCATTATTTCTTCCAGATCCTCAATGAACCCCATATTCAGCATTTCGTCTGCCTCATCAAGTATCAGGTGCTCAATTTTCCCAAGATTTAGTGTCTTTCTGTTAAGATGATCAATTACCCTGCCCGGAGACCCGACTACAATATGCACACCTTTTTTCAGTCTGCGTAACTGCTGATCAATAGATTGACCGCCATATATCGGTATTATTTTGACATCCTTGTCTCCTTTGAGTGAATTGATTTCTTCTGATACCTGAATGGCTAACTCTCGCGTAGGAACCAGAATCAGTGCCTGAACCGTTTTGGAATTTGTATTAACCATTTCTATTAGAGGTAATGCGAATGCAGCCGTTTTGCCTGTACCTGTTTGTGCCTGCGCGATGATATTAGTATCATCGCGCAGCATTAAAGGGATCGTTATGACCTGAATTTCGGTTGGCTCTTCAAACCCCTTTTTATTGATTGCTTTCAGTACATTTGCTGAAAGTCCAAGGTCACTGAATGTCTTTTTGTTTACCATCTCTCTCTCTCTTTCTAATTATTATCTATTTGCTCAATAGAACTAAAAGAACACATAATATTCTCTGCAAAAAGACCACAAAACATCTCTAAGCATAAAAAACATATGTGTTCAAGTCTGACAGAAATTGACAAATAAATTGTTATTTTTCACAAATGTCCCATGTTGCCTTTTCCATTCCTGCCTTTTATAAATCCATAGTCAGATAACGTTCGGCGGTCTATTTGTCCGCACCGAACAAACATCTTCAGCGGCGCGGATATATCCGCGTCTGACTTTAAGAGTATTGTTATGCTTTGTTTTTGTTGTCCGGAAGTTCCAACAAGCGGACATCTTCAAGATCGACGGTTCTACCTGCTGCTTTTTTTGATGCCACCAAATCCTCCAAACAAACAACATAGAACTCCTGCCCCTGATAATTCATTATTTGCTTACGCTTCCATGCATCTTCGAAAATTAACCCCGGGGTCTTTGTTTGTACGTCGATGCGCAGTCGATCTTTGAAGATTGTTATTTCGTTTGAAAGAATATCGTCTTTATTAGTGAGTGAGGCTGTCGCCAGACCAGCATCCAAAAGGGCATCTAATAAACGACGGGCATTTTCGTCGCTGGCTTCAATGAGGATACCTAAATCGAAGGTTGCTCTTGGGACTCCGTATAAAACGGCTGCGATACCTCCTAACACGAGGTAGTTCACATTATATTTTTGAAAGGATTTGAATACGTCTATTAAACGGTTGATCATCTTTTTTTTCCAAAATTTCAGGATTCAATGTCAAGGCTAAATCTGTATAACAGCACAGCAAATCCATTCTTTCCTCTATAGATAATGATCGGAACCATTCAACCTTAGCCTCAATAGATTCATCATCGCGATTGTGAGAAATATTTACATTCATATTGATTATTTACCATAGATTGATCTATTTTTCAATGCATAACCTGCGACGCTGAGCGGCGGAAATGAAGCGTAGCGGAATTCTTGTCCGTCTGCGTGGCTTTGTTCTGCCCTATGTTTTCCTAATATGTTTCCTGGTTAGGAACCAAAAAAATATCCCCATACTGGCCCCCCCCCAGGTGCACCAATGACGACACATGACTGAACCCGGAAAGCTGTTTCCATAACCCCAGAAATTGCATCGCCACCCATATCAGAAACATCGCGTATACCGGCATGCGAAACCATATCATGTAGTTCGACATGCGAATCAACATGGGAAAAGGCAATCGAACCACAAAGCTAATTCTCGCTCGTGGAAACTTGAGGGCGTAAAAGGCTATGATACCGGAAATGCCACCACTGCCTCCTATAAAGGGAACTTCCGGGCAATAAGCCCCGATCATATTCAGTATATCCCCGGCTATTGCCGAACACAACAGGAGAAGCAGGAGCGCTATTTACCCAGGTAATCTTCTACATTGTCCCCAAATACCAGAAGAAAGTACAGGTTTCCGAGTAAGTGGACAACTCCACCGTGAAGGAGAAATGATGTCAAAAAAGTCAGACCTCCGTACCGGTAAAATTGGAAAGGGATGAATCCGAAATTCTGAACTACATGCTGATAATTAGTGAATGAAATTAAACTGACAACAAAAATCAGCAGTGTAAGAGACCAAGTCATCACAGGTAGTTGACTAATCCGAGGGACTGACCCCTGTCGTCAATAGTGTACACTAATTTGTTTTTCATGCCGCTTGTTTCAATGTGTAAAATTGCTTCTCAAAAGTAACCGGAGACAGATAGCCAAGTCTGGCCTGCCGCCTTTGCCGGTTA
>Ga0265296_1001137_pt1 | contig 32520 bp, 23 predicted proteins | sample MunlanPumphouse1_FD_189073 | JGI IMG/M metagenome (GOLD analysis project Ga0265296, IMG submission 189073) | Groundwater microbial communities from a municipal landfill in Southern Ontario, Canada - Pumphouse #1 | ecosystem: Environmental > Aquatic > Deep subsurface > Groundwater | place...
GAGCGACTGCCTCATCTTTGCGATGCTGTTCGCCGTCTATGCGGTGATCGGCGCCAACTACGCCGCCGGCCCCGCGCCCAAGGACCTGTTCGACCTGCCGCTGGTGGCGCTGAACACGTCCATGCTGCTGCTGTCGTCCATCACCTACGGCTTCGCCATGCTGGCCATGGTCAAGAACCGCACCGCCCAGATGCAGATCTGGCTGGGGATCACGGGCGTCTTTGGCCTCTGTTTCCTGGGGATCGAGCTCTATGAGTTCGCCCATCTGATCCACCTGGGCGCCACGCCCCAGCGCAGCGGCTTCCTGTCGGCCTTCTTCGTTCTGGTCGGCACCCACGGCCTGCACGTCACTTTCGGCTGCATCTGGCTGGTCACGCTGATGATCCAGGTCTGGCAGAAGGGTCTGATCCCGGCCAACAAGCGCCGACTGATGTGCCTCAGCCTGTTCTGGCACTTCCTGGACGTCATCTGGATCGGCGTCTTCACCTTCGTCTATCTGTTCGGGATGCTGCGATGAGCGCCGAGGCCCACAACGAACACGCCGCCAAGACACTGAGTGACCATCATCACGACGATCACCACGGCGACGACCACGATCACGGCTCGTTCAAGACCTATATGATCGGTTTCCTGCTGTCGGTGGTGCTGACGGCGATCCCGTTCTGGCTGGTCATGACCGAGACCCTGGCGCCGCAGACCACGGGTCTGATCATCACGGCCTTCGCTGTGGTGCAGATCGTGGTGCACATGGTCTTCTTCCTGCACATGAACCACAAGTCCGAGGGCGGTTGGAACATGCTGGCGCTGATCTTTACCATCGTCATTGTGGTGATCGCCGTCGCGGGTTCGGTCTGGGTGATGTATCACCTGAACGTCAACATGATGCCGACCCACGAGATGCAGACCATGGGCTGAGCCTGACGGCTAGCCGGGGAGAAGCGCCATAGAGCCGTCGTCGCGACCTGCTCGGCCACCACGCAGCATGACCGTCCTGATCCTGGGCGCGGTCATGTTCGCCCTTCTGTTCGTGGGTTTTTCGGGGCTGGGCGTCTGGCAGGTGCAGCGGCTGGCCTGGAAGCGGGAGCTGATCCGCCAGGTCGACGCCCGCATCCACGCCGCGCCCGTCGCGGCGCCTGCGCCGGACCAGACGATCACGCGGCAGGCTGATCAGTATCGTCGGGTCGTCGTCAGCGGCCGCTTCGATCATTCGCGCGAAGCCTTGGTCAAGGCGGTGACGGACCTCGGGCCCGGCTACTGGGTCATGACGCCGCTGGTGACGGATCGCGGCTTCACGGTCCTGATCAACCGGGGTTTCGTGCCGTCCGAGCGCCAGAAGCCGGCGGATCGCGCCGTCGGTCAGGTCGAAGGCGAGACGACGGTCGTCGGCCTGCTGCGTCTGAGCGAGCCGGACGGCGGCTTCCTGCGCGCCAATGATCCGGCGGGCGACCGCTGGTTTTCGCGCGATGTGGCGGGGATCGCCGAGTCGAAGGGGCTTTCCGGGTCGGTCGCTCCCTACTTCATCGACGCCGACGCCACGCCCAATCCGGGCGGCTGGCCGCGCGGGGGCCTGACCGTGGTGCGTTTCGCCAACAGCCATCTGATCTACGCCCTGACCTGGTTCGGGCTGGCCCTGATGTCGGCGGCGGGCTTTGTCCTGTTCGCGCGTGAGGAAAAGCGGCGGAGGGCGGCGCGATGAGCGCCATAGGGTTCGCGCGCAGCCTGCTGGGTCTGGACGACCGGGCCGAGGCGCCGGTGTCGCCGGGCGCGGCCGGGCGGCGCAACATGCTGCTGCTGATCCAGTTGCGCTGGCTGGCGGTGGTCGGGCAGGTCGTGACCATCGCCGTGGTCCACTGGGGGCTGAAGATCCCCCTGCCGCTGGGGATGCTGCTGTTGGCCCCGACCGGGCTGGCGCTGATGAACCTGGCCAGCGCCCCTGTAGCGCTGCGCCGACAGAGCGTGACTGATCCCGAGCTGCTGTTGGCCCTGTTCGCAGACGTCGCCGCCCTGACCTGGCTGCTGTTCTTCAGCGGCGGGGCCAGCAATCCGTTCGCGGCCCTCTATCTGATGCAGATCGTGCTGGCGGCGGTCTTGCTGCGCCCGCCCTACGCCTGGGGCTTTGTTCTGGTCACCAGCGCCTGTCTGGGCCTGCTGGCCTTCTGGCATCAGCCTCTGCCGCTGCCGCCAGGCGCGGACGCGCGTCTGGGGCTGATTCAGGCCGGAGCCCTGGTCAACTTCATCCTGATCGCGGTGCTGCTGGTCGCCTTCGTCACCCGCACGACCCAGAACGTGCGGGCGCGCGACGCCTATCTGGCCGATGCCCGGCAGCAGGCGGCGGAACAGGACCACATCGTCCGCATGGGCCTGCTGGCGTCGGGCGCCGCACATGAGCTGGGCACGCCGCTGGCTTCGCTGTCGGTCATCCTCAGCGACTGGAAGCGGATGCCGGAACTGACGGCCAATGCCGATCTGGCCGCTGACATCGCCGAGATGCAGGCGGAGGTCGAGCGCTGCAAGACCATCGTCACCGGCATCCTGATGTCGGCGGGCGAGGCGCGGGGCGAGGCGCCGACCATCACGACCCTGGGCGGTTTCCTGTCCGAGATCGTGGCCGACTGGCGTGAGAAGTCCAACGACGCCATGGGCGTGGTCCTGCGCGGGCCCACGCCGCCCGATCCCCGCATCATCGCCGATCCGGCGCTGAAACAGGTCTTCAGCGCCCTGCTGGACAATGCCCATGAGGCGGGCGCCGAGCGCATGGTCATCGCCGCGACGCTGGACGACGACCTGCTGTCGGTCGAGTTCAACGACGACGGACCCGGCTTCGCGCCCGAGATTCTCGAGCGGCTGGGCCAGCCCTATCAGTCGACCAAGGGCCGGGCAGGGGCGGGGCTGGGCCTCTTCCTGCTGGTCAATGTCATGCGCAAGCTGGGCGGCGGCGTCGTCGCCGCCAACCGACGCGACGGCGGCGCCAGCGTCCGCCTCACCCTGCCTCTGGAGGCCTTGGCGCCGAAATGACCGAGATGACCGACGCCCCCCGCCAACTGCTGATCGTCGAGGATGACGAGGCCTTCGCCAAGACCCTGCGCAAGTCGTTCGAGCGGCGCGGCTATGAGGTGGTTTCGGCCCGCAGCCATGAACAACTCGTCGAACTGCTGGCGGTCCATCATCCGCAGTACGCCGTGGTGGACCTGAAGCTGGGGGCGGCCTCGGGCCTGACCTGTGTCCAGACCCTGCACGCTTTTGATCCCGAACTGAACATCGTCGTCCTGACCGGCTTCGCCAGCATCGCCACGGCCGTCGAGGCCATCAAGCTGGGGGCGCGGCACTATCTGGCCAAGCCCTCGGGCACGGACGAGATCGAAGCCGCCTTCGCGCGTCAGGACGGCGATCCCGACGCCGCGCTCAGCGCCCGCCCGACCTCGATCAAGACGCTGGAGTGGGAGCGTATCCACGAGGTCCTGGCCGAGACCGACTTCAACATCTCCGAGACCGCGCGCCGTCTGGGGATGCATCGCCGCACACTGGCCCGGAAACTGGAAAAGCGTCAGGTCACCTGAGCGCGCGGCTCAGTGCGCGCCGCGCCCCGAGAGCCGCATGATCTGATGCACAAGCACGGCGAGCACGCTGCCGATGAGCAGGCCCAGCAGACCTGACAGCAGGGCCGTGGTCGTCCAACTGACGGCGCCGCCCAGCGGCCCGGCCAGGGCGCCGGCCGCGTGGGCCAGATGCTCGATCGGTTCGGCCGGCCAGGCCAGGCCGAGCGTGTGCGAGCCGTGCATCAGGATACCGCCGCCAACCCAGAGCATGGCGACCGTGCCGATGACGGACAGGCCAGAGAAGACGCCCGGCATGGCCTTGACCAGGCCGCGCCCGATGGCCCGGCTGGATTTCGACGTGCGCTCGGCCATGTGCAGGCCGATGTCGTCCAGCTTCACCAGAAGGCCGACCGCGCCATAAACCACTACGGTCATGGCCAGGCCGACCACGATCAGCACCCCGGCCTGGGTCGCCAAAGGCGCGTCGGTCACGTCGGCCAGGGCGATGGTCATGATCTCGGCCGACAGGATCAGGTCTGTGCGTACGGCCCCCGAAATCGTCGCGGCCTCCAGATGGGCGGGGTCGTCGCTGACCGGCGCCTTCTCAGCCTCATGCCCGCCGAACATTTCCATCACTTTTTCCGCCCCCTCGAAACAGAGGTAGGCGCCGCCGAACATCAGCAGGGGCGTGATGGCCCAGGGCGCAAAGGCCGTCAGCAACAGGGCGACAGGCAGGATCAGCAGCATCTTGTTGCGGATCGAGCCCACGGCGATCTTGCCGATGATCGGCAGTTCGCGGCTGGGGGAAAGGCCTGTGACGTATTTCGGCGTCACGGCGGCGTCGTCGATCACGATGCCGGCCGCCTTGCCGGCAGCCTTGCCCGAGGCGGCGCCGATGTCGTCGATGGATGCGGCCGCCAGCTTGGCGATCCCTGCGACGTCGTCGATCAAGGCCATCAGTCCAGAAGGCATGGGCACACCAGCAATAGGGGGAGAAAAGCAGTCCCCTCCTTCCTGCCCGCGTCGAGGCGTCTTGGAAAGGGCCGAGCTTCGCTCTCAAGCCGGACGGGGCGATACAGAGCCCCGGGCATCCCGTGTAGGGAAGGTATTGTCTGAAGGAGCTTTAAAGAGACGATGGTGGGTGATCACAGGTTCGAACTGTGGACCCGCTGATTAAGAGTCAGCTGCTCTACCAACTGAGCTAATCACCCGTACCGTCGTCTGCGCCCTTGGTGTGGCGCCGGTTCTTCGTTGCGACCCGCTAGGTTGCCCGAAGGGCCGTCCTATTACTCAGGATGCTGAGGGGACGCAAGGGCTGATCGCGGCATTTTCTAAAGTTTGTCTGAGGCGTTAAGATAGGCGTCGGAATCAGCCGCCGGCAGACGCGGTACGAGGAAATTACACATATGGCGTTCTGGAACCGTCGGCGGTCGATCGATGCGATGTTGGCCCCGCAAGAGGGGCCGGCGCTGAAGAAGACCCTGAGTTGGCCGCATCTGATGGCCCTGGGCGTCGGCGCCATCGTCGGCACCGGCATCCTGACCCTGATCGGGGTCGGCGCCGGTCTGGCCGGTCCGGCGGTTCTGATCAGCTTTGGTCTGGCGGGTCTGGTCTGCGCCTGTGCGGCCCTGGCCTATGCCGAGCTGTCGACCATCATGCCCGCCTCGGGCAGCGCCTATACCTATTCCTATGCCTCGCTGGGCGAGATCTTCGCCTGGGTCGTGGGATGGAGCCTGATCCTGGAATACTCCCTGGTCGTCTCGGCGGTGGCCGTGGGCTGGTCGGGGTACGCCATTCCCTTCCTGGCCGGGCTGGGCGTCGACCTGCCGCTGGCCCTGACGGTCGGTCCGCACGTCGAGGGCGGACTGATCAACCTGCCCGCCGTCTTCATCATCGCCGTGGTGACAGGCCTGTTGCTGATGGGCACCAAGGAAAGCGCCACGCTGAACGCGGTGCTGGTGCTGGTGAAGATCGCCGCCCTGGTGGCCTTCGTGGCCATCGCCCTGCCGCACTTCGACACGGCCAACTTCACCCCCTTCATGCCGCACGGTTTCGGCGCGCCCTTCGTCCAGACGGGCGTCATGGCGGCGGCGGCCATCATCTTCTTCGCCTTCTACGGCTTCGACGCCATCGCCACGGCGGCCGAGGAGACCAAGAAGCCCGAACGTGACCTGGCCATCGGCATCATCGGCTCGATGGTGGTCTGCACCATCCTCTACATCGTCGTCGCCGCCGCCGCGATCGGCGCCGCCCCGGTGGCGTCCTTCTCGGACAGCCCTGAACCTCTGGCCCTGATCATGCGCGGTCTGGGGCAGGGCGTGGCGGCCCAGTGGATCGCCGCCGCCGCCGTCATCGCCCTGCCGACCGTGCTGCTGGCCTTCCTGTTCGGCCAGAGCCGTATCTTCCTGGGCATGGCCCGCGACGGCCTTCTGCCCAACCGCCTGGCCAAGATCTCGCACCGCGGCGTGCCGGTCGTGGTGACGGTCTTCACCGCCATCGTCGTCGCCATCCTGGCCGGCATCATGCGTCTGGATGAACTGGCTTCGCTGGCCAACGCCGGCACCCTGATGGCCTTCATGGCCGTGGGCGTCAGCCTGATCGTGCTGCGCGTGCGCGAGCCCAACCGCGAGCGCAAGTTCAAGACCCCGCTGTGGTGGCTGGTCGGCGGCGTCGCCATCGTCGGCTGCATCGTCTTCTTCTTCAGCCTGAAGGCCTCGACCCAACTCTACTTCCTGCTGTGGAACCTGGGCGGTCTGGCCATCTATCTGCTGTGGTCGTCGAAGAACGCCCGCCTGGCCAAGGCTCCGGAAGCCTGATGGCGCGGCGCGATCTGACGGGGGCCGTGGATTTCACCGTCCTCGAGACCATGACCGGCGGCATGGACGATGTGACCGAGGAGGTGCTGGGCCTGTTCGTCCAGCAGGCGGCCCTGTGGTCGCCCCTGCTGGATGCGGCGTCCGAGGGCTGGCGTGATGCGGTCCACACCATTCGCGGGGCGAGCGCCGGCATTGGGGCCAACGATCTGGCGGCCGTCTGCGCGGAGGTCGAACACGGCGACCAGGCCCTGGCGTCTGGAGGGCTGGAGCGGGTCAGGACGGTGCTGGACGCCGCCTTGGGCGACATCGCCGCCTATCGCCACGAACTGATGCTGAGAAGCCTGAAGGGGTGATCGCTTCTTTCCTCCCCATTCCATGGGGAGGTGGCGCGGAGCCGAAGGCGACGTGACGGAGGGGGCGGCTCGACGGCTTACCTCTGCGTCGCCCCCTCCACCGCTCTGCGGTCCCCCTCCCCACAAGTGGGGAGGAAAGGGGGATCAACCGCGCGTGGCGTCGTACTTGGCGAACTCGTGGGCGATGCAGCGGTCGATCAGCAGGCGCCAGACCGGCTCGGCGATATCGGGCGACAGGCCGGCGGGTTCAGCGGCGGCCAGGACCTTGGCCACCACGTCGTCGATGCGGGCCTGGTCGAAGACGGCGTCGCGGTTCGGCTTGATGCGGGCGGCGGCGTCCATGTAGCGCTGACGCTCGGCCAGCAGCGTCACCAGGGCGCGGTCCAGGGCGTCCACGCCCCGGCGCACGTCGATCATGCTGACGCAGTCTTCCGGGGCCTTGCGGTCGTCGATGGTCACGGTCTTGGGAGAGGTCATCAGATCAGCCGACAAAGGCGCGCTCCAGAACATAGTCGCCGGGCTCGGCGTTCGAGCCTTCTTTCAGGCCATAGGTTTCCAGCAGTTCGCCGGTTTCCTTGATCATGGCCATGGCGCCGCACAGCATGACGCGGTCGCTATTGGGCGAGAAGCCGATGGGCAGTTGCAGGTCGGCGAAGACGTCGCCTGACTTGATGCGGTCGGTGATCCGGCCCGGCGTCTCGAAACGCTCGCGGGTCACGGTCGGATAATAGGTCAACTGGGCCCTGGCCTCGTCGCCGATCAGGGGATCGTCGTGGATTTCATGGGTGAAGAAGTCGCGGTAGGCTAGGTCGGCGACATTGCGCACCGTGTGGCAGACGATGACCTGCTTGAAGCGCGAATAGGTTTCGGGGTCGCGCGCCACCGACAGCCAGGGCGCCAGGCCGGTGCCCGTGCCGATCAGCCACAGACGTTCGCCGCCGGTCAGGGCGTCCAGCACCAGGGTCCCGGTCGGCTTCTTGCCCATCAGGACGCGGTCGCCGGGCTGGATCTTCTGCAGGCGCGAGGTCAGCGGACCGTCGGCCACCTTGATCGAGAAGAACTCCAACTCCTCGGCCCAGAAGGGCGAGGCGATGGAATAGGCGCGCAGCACCGGCTTACCGCCATCTTCGCCCGGCAGGCCGATCATGACGAATTCGCCCGAGCGGAAGCGGAAATCCTCGGGCCGTTTCAGGGCGAAGCTGAACAACTGATCGGTCCAGTGGCGGACCCACAGGACCTCGAGGTCGTGGAACGGGCTGGCCTTGACGGGCGGCGCGGCGGGGGAGGCGTCGGACATGGCGACTACCTAGGCGGTCGCGAGCGATTGCGAAAGGCTCGCGGGCGTCGCAGTCACCATTGCACCCTGCGGCGAAAAAAAAACAGTCCAATTGGTGCAATGGCTCGGGGCGGTTGGAGGAGGGGCGCGAAACCTGAAGCGGCGGCGGGCGCGGGCGGTGATGTCAAAGAACGCACGCAGGATAGACTGGACGCGGACCAAGGCGAGCAAACGACGCGGTAGAAATAGGGAAGTCGTTTCAGATCAGATGGATTGGGCGTCGAGTTAGGATGGCTGAACGCTTTCGACCATCGGAATTTGCTGCGGCGCGGCGCCGTAAAAGGAATGACGGCGGAAGATTTCGCCTCTAGCTTCGCCGTCATGCGCACATTCCTTCTTGCTTCGACGATCCTGATGGCTGCGACCTCGGCCTTCGCTCAATCCAGCCCGCAGACCGCGTCGCCCCCGGCGGCGACCGCGCCGGCGTCCTCGATCCTGACGGTCGAGCGGGTTTTCGCCAATCCGTCGCTGGCCGGGCCGGTGGCCAAGGGCGTCAGCCTGTCGCCGGACGGCGAGTTGCTGGCCTTCCTGCGGTCGCGCGAGGACGACGTGGACGTGCTGGACCTGTGGGCCGCGCCGGTTGCCGGCGGCGAGCCGTTCAAGCTGATCGACGCGCGGGCTCTGGTGCCGGACGCGGGCGAACTGTCCGAGGCCGAGAAGGCGCGGCGCGAGCGGATGCGGATCTCGGCGCGCGGCGTGGTGGAATATTCGTGGGATGAGCAGGGCCGCTACATCCTGGCCCCGCTGGAAGGCGACATCTTCCTGGCCAACCGCGCCGACAGCAGCGTGCGCCGCCTGACCGAGACCGCCGCCGATGAGATCGACGCCAAGGTCTCGCCCAAGGGTTCGTTCGTCAGCTTCGTGCGGGATCAGGATCTGGTCGTGCTGGACCTGGCGTCGGGCGCTGAACAGGCGATCACGAACGACGGCGACGGCCTGATCACCTGGGCCACGGCCGAGTTCATCGCCCAGGAAGAGCTGGATCGCGACACCGGCTACTGGTGGAGCCCGGACGAGCGTTTCATCGCCCTGCAACGCACCGACGAGACCCAGGTCGACATCATTCCGCGTCTCGACATCACCGGCGGCGGCGCCTCGGTGATCGAGCAGCGCTATCCGCGCGCCGGGCGTCCCAACGCCGTGGTCGAGCTCTATGTCCAGGACGTGCAGGCCGGTAAAAGGGTCAAGGTCGACCTGGGCGCCAACGCCGACATCTATCTGGCCCGCGTCAACTGGGCCAAGGACGGGCGGACCCTGTACGTCCAGCGGCTGTCGCGCGACCAGAAGACGCTGGAGCTGCTGAGCGTCGACCCGACCACGGGCACCAGCCGCGTCATCGCCACGCAGCGCTCGACCGCCTGGGTCCCGCTGAGCCACAGCTTCAAGGCGCTGGAGGACGGCAACTTCATCTGGTCGTCGGAAGAGAGCGGCTGGAACCACCTCTATCTCTATAACCGCGACGGTCGCCGACTGCGCGCGATCACGCAGGGGAACTATCCGGTCAAGTCGCTGGCGGGCGTCAATCCGACGACGGGCGAGGTCTTCTTCACCGCCTCCATGCGCGACGGCAAGGAATACCCGATCGAGCAGCAACTGTTCCGCGCCAGCTACAAGCGGACGGGCGCGCCGACCGAGGTCACGCCGCGAGGCGGCTGGTGGAGCGCTTCGGTCAACGACACGGGTACGGCCTATGTCGGCAACTATACCGACGTGAACACCCCGCCGCAGTCGGCGCTGTACAGCATCGACGGCACGCGCGTGCGTTGGATCGAGGAGAACAAGCTCCAGCCCGGCCATCCCTTCTGGCCCTATGCCGAGCGTCAGCAGAAGCCCACCTTCGGCACGCTGCAAAGCCACGGCGAGACGCTGATGTGGCAGATGACCACGCCGCCGGACTTTGATCCGACCAAGACCTATCCGGTCGTCATGCAGGTTTACGGCGGCCCCTCCGGCGGCGGCGTGAAGAACGGCTGGCAGGGGGCGACCAACCAGTTGCTGACCGAGGCCGGCTACATCGTCTTCCGCCTGGACAACCGGGGCGAGGGCGACCGTTCGGCGGCCTTCAAGCAGGCCCTCCATCTGAAGATGGGTCAGCCTGAGATCGAGGATCAGGTCATCGCCGCCGACTATCTGCGGTCGCTGCCCTACGTCGACGACAGCCGCATCGCCATGATGGGCTGGTCCTACGGCGGCTTCATGAGCCTGATGGCCCTGACCGAGCCCAGGATGGGCCTGGCCTCGGCCCTGGCCGGCGCCCCGCCGACCGAGTGGAGCCTCTACGACACGGCCTATACCGAGCGTTACATGTCGACGCCTCAGGCGAACGTGGAAGGTTATGCCGCGTCGGACGTGCTGGGCCGTCTCGACAACCTGACCGGACGTCTGCTGCTGCTGCACGGCATGGCCGACGACAACGTCATCTTCGAGAACACGACGCGGGTGCTGGACGGGCTTCAGGCCAAGAGCATCCCGTTCGAGACCATGCTCTATCCCGGACAGCGCCACGGCGTGCGTGGCAACGAGAGGCAGCTTCACCTATGGCGCACCTACCTCGACTTCCTCGACCGCACCATTGGCGCGCGGGCGCCCGAAAAGGCGGACTGATCGCCGCCGCCGTCAGCGCCCTGGCGCTGACGGCGTGCGCTGGGGTCAAGGACGATCCGGCTGGCACGGCAGTCGGATACGTGCCTCCCACGGCGGCGAAGATCGTCGACGATATGGCCATCTACGGACCGGGCCACCCAGCTTGGGCGCTGCGGGTCGATCAGGGGGCGGGCGAGGGCGTCGCTCCCAATGCCTTGGTGATGCTGGCGTCGGACATCCGCTGGTCGAAAGGCGAGGGCGAGGGTTATCTGGACGGCCTTCCCATCCTGCTGAAAGACAATATCGAGACCCGCGACATGCCGACGACGGCGGGTTCGCTGGCCCTGGCCGCCAATGCGCCGGGTCGTGATGCGCCCCTCGTGGCGAGGCTGCGCGACGCCGGAGCGATCATCCTCGGCAAGACCAATCTGTCGGAGTGGGCCAATATCCGCGCGTCGGACTCCATCAGCGGCTGGAGCGCGGTCGGAGGTCAGACCCGCAACCCCTACGCCCCCGAACGGACGCCGTGCGGGTCGTCTTCGGGCAGCGCGACGGCCGTGGCCATCGGCCTGGCGCCCGTCGCCATAGGCACCGAGACGGACGGGTCGATCACCTGTCCCGCCGCAGTCAACGGCGTGGTCGGGTTCAAGCCGACCGTGGGTCTGGTCAGCCGCACCCACATCGTCCCGATCAGCCATTCGCAGGACACCGCCGGCCCCATCGCCACGACGGTCGAGGACGCCGCCATCGTCCTGACCGTCATCGCGGGCAGCGATCCCGCCGACCCCGCCACGCTTGAGGCGGACGCGCGCAAGGCCGACTATCGCGCGGCGTTGAACGCGAACAGCCTGCGCGGCGCCCGGATCGGCGTCATGCGCTTCCTGCTGCCCTCCTATTCCGCTGAGACGCGGGCCGAGTTCGAGCGGGCTCTGGCCGCCCTGCGCGCCGCCGGGGCCGAGGTGGTGGAGATCGAGCAAGGGCCAGCCGATCTGCCGGCCATCGGCGGGTGGGAGCTGACCGTTTTGCTGACCGAGCTGAAGCACGACCTGAACGCCTATCTGGCCTCGACCGACCCGACGCAGGTCAAGACGCGGACCCTCGCCGACGTCATCGCCTTCAACGCCGCTGAGGCGCGCGAACTGGTGCTGTTCGGGCAGGACCTGTTCGAGGCGGCCCAGGCGACCGGGGGGCTGAGTGATCCCGCCTATGTCGAGGCGCGGGCGAAATCGCTGAAGGCGGCGGGACCGGACGGCATCGACCGGATGATGGTCGAGCACCGCGTCGTCGCCCTGATCGCGCCCACAACCTCGCGCGCCTGGACCAATGATCCCAGGGATGAGGATGAGATGCAGGGGTCGGCCAGCCGACTGGCGGCGGTGGCGGGCTATCCGCACCTGACCGTGCCGATGGGCTTTGATCGCGGCATGCCGGTGGGCCTCAGCTTCATCGGCGGGAAATGGGACGACGCCCGCATCCTGTCGCTGGGCCATGCCTATGAGCGGGCGACGCGCGAACGCCGACCGCCGCCTCTGCCCTGAGCAACCTCGGCCATTCAGACGGGTTAAACGGTCATGGAAAAACTGTTCAACCGTTTCGCCAGTGCGACCGCCAAGATCACAGGGCGGCCGTGGACCTTCATCGCCTGCCTGCTGCTGGTCCTGGTGTGGGCGGCGACGGGGCCGCTGTTCGGGTTCAGCGAGACCTGGCAGCTGGTGATCAACACCAGCACCACCATCATCACCTTCCTGATGGTCTTCCTGATCCAGAGCACCCAGAACCGAGACGCGGCGGCCATGCACGCCAAGATGGACGAGCTGATCTATGCGGTGCGCAAGGCGGATGCCCGCTTCATCGGCATAGAGCATCTGACCGACAAGGAACTGGCCGTCATCCTGAATGAAGTGGAGCAGCGGGCGCTGGCCATCCATGCGGGCAAGCCGGCGAGGGCGATCACCGGCAAGCCCGCCGTGCGCGCCGAGGAGATCGAGGCCGAGCAGCCGGCGAAAGCTCGGGCGAAACGTCCCGCGTCAAAGGCGGGGGCATGAGCGATCTGATCGCCAACGTCGTCGGTACGGCGGCGGCGCTATGTTCCATCACCAGTTTCGCGCCGCAGATGATCAAGATCTGGAAGACGCGGGACGCCTCCAGCGTGTCGCTGAAGACCTATTCCCTGACCGTGACCTGCTTCGTCTTGTGGACGGCCTATGGCGTGATGATCGACGCCTGGCCGGTCGCCGTGGCCAACGCCTGCGCGCTGGTCATGGCGACCGGGGTCCTGCTGATGAAGTGGCGGTTCAGTCGCGGTAGTTGAGCGCCGGGGCGCGGTCGCCCAGCAGGGCCTCGTACTGGAAGTCCGGGCCGCGACGACGGTCGAACTCGGCCTTGGCGGTGGCGATGGTGTCGGGGCTCTGGAACAGTTCGGCGGTGGTCAGGGCCAGGGTCTTGGCGGCCAGATGGGCGCCCTTCAGACCGATGGTCGAACCGGCGGCTACGACGTTCTGCCAGGAGTGGCCGGCCGAACCGGGGACGAAGGTGGCGGTGGACAGGCCGACCGTCGGCGCGACCCAGCTGACGTCTGACACGTCGGTCGAGCCGCCGAAGTCGCCGCCGATCACCGCCGGTTCGATCGTACCGACGCTGGCCAGATCGGGCTTGGTCGGCAGGGTCTTCTGGATTTCGGTCGCCAGGGCGATTTCCTCGGGCGTCCAGGTGATGCCGCCGACATGGCGCAGGTTGCGGTCCATGACGGTCATCAGGGCTTCGTTCGGCAGCATGGAATAGACGCCGCCGATGGCCTCGAACTCGACGCGGGTTCCGGTGCCCAGCGCTGCGCCCTCAGCCGCCTTCTTCACCCGTTCCAGCACGTCGCGGACGATCTGCGGGTCGTTGTGGCGGACGTAGTAGTAGCTCTCGGCATAGGCGGGGACGACGTTGGGCGCCTTGCCGCCGTCAGTGATGGCGTAGTGGATGCGGGTGCGGTCGGGCACGTGCTCGCGCATCAGGTTGACCATGGCGTTCATGGCCTCGACGCCGTCGAGCGCCGAGCGGCCCTTGTCCGGCGCGGCGGCGGCGTGGGACGAGACGCCGTAGAAGCGGAACTTGCCCGAGACGTTGGACATGGTGTCGCCCTGGCGGGCGCTGTTGACGTTGCCGGGGTGCCAGTGAACGGCCACGTCTACGTCGTTGAACAGGCCGTCGCGGACCATATAGACCTTGCCCGAGCCCCCTTCTTCGGCGGGCGTGCCATAGACGCGCAGTTCGCCCTTGATGTTGTTGGCGACCATCCAGTCCTTGACCGCGATGGCGGCGTGGACCGAGGCCGCGCCGAACAGGTTATGGCCGCAACCGTGACCGGCATGACCGCCGGCGGACTCCTGAACCGGGTTCAGGGTCTGCGACAGGCCGGGCAGGGCGTCATATTCTGCCAGGACGGCGATGACCGGGCCGTCGCCGTTCTTGAAGCTGGCCAGGAAGGCGGTCGGTTCGTTGGCTATGCCGGGCGTGACGGTGAAGCCGGCTTCGGTCAGCTGGCCCTGCAACAGAGTGGAGCTCTGCGTCTCTTGATAGCCCAACTCCGCGAACTTCCAGATTTCGAGCGCGGCGTGATCGAGCGCGGGCTGGTTGCGTTCAACCGTGCCGGTGATCTGGGCGCGAGCCTGGGGCGAAAGCTCGGCGGCGACGACCGGGGCGCTCAGCGTGGTCAGGGCGGCGGCGAGCATGAGGGCGCGCATCGAGACGGGTTTCATGGGGAACTCCACAACAGACGTCGAAACAGAAAAGGGCGGAAGACGATCGCTCGCCTTCCGCCCGGTAGGATCAAGACCGACTAGAAGGTCTTGCGGATGCTGGCGTACCAGTAGCGACCATAGGGCTGATAGACGGCGCCGACATAGCCGCCGCTGGCCAGCGGGGGCTGCTCATCGGTGATGTTGCGGACGCCGACGCGGACAGCCGTGTCGGCCAGAGCCTCGCTGAACCTGGCGCCGTCGAAGACGTACTCGGCATAGAGGTTGGCGGTGATGGTCGAGTCGACCGTCCAGTAGTCGCCAGCCGAGTTGGTCAGGCTGTCGTCGTACAGGTCCGAGATGTACTGAGTGAACGCCCCCACGGTCCAGGCGTCCTTGCGCCAGGTGGTGGATAGCGACCACTTCCATTCGGGACGACCGAAGTCGGCGATCATGTCGCCCATCGAACCGGCGATGGCGATAGTCGGAGCGATCTCGCCTGACGCCTTGCCGTCGGCCAGCATCTGCGTGCCCGGCGACATGTCGAGGTAGTATTTGATCAGGTGCGAGACGTTCAGGTTGGCGCTGAAGTCACCGAAGCTGTCGGTGCGCAGCTTCCACATCACGCCCAGGTCCAGACCTTCAACCGTTTGCGGCTGTTGGTTGGTGTAGGCGTCGGTGACGTAGAGAACCTCACCTGCGGCTTCCAGGCCGGTACCGGCGAAGATGGCCTGATCGGCAGCGGTGACGTCTGCACGCACGACGTTCGGGTTGGACGAACCGTTCTTGCGCAGCAGGTAGTCGAGGATCAGTGCGTTCTGGCCGCGGAACAGACCGACCATGCCGGTCTGCTCGACCTGCCACCAGTCGGCGGTCACGGTGAAGTCGCCCAGCTCTGCTGGAATGAAGCGCGGCTGGATAACCAGACCGAACGAAAGGGTTTCGGACTCTTCCGGCTGCAAGTCCGGATTCCCCGACCGCCGCTCTGCCGTCAGCTTACGATAGTGTGCCTGGTTATAGCTGGCAGCGTCGACAAAGCCGCTCTTGATGGTCATGCCGTTGCTGCTGCAGGGCGCGATGCTGTCGATCGCGCCGCGACGGACTAGGGCTTCGCAGTAGATGTAGTCACTGGAGGTGTTCGAGCGGGTGATCACGGTGGCGTTGATCTGCTCCAGGTTCGGAGCGCGGAAGCCCTGGGCCCACGAACCGCGGATGCGGAAGCCGTCAATGATGTCCCAGGCCGCAGCGAACTTGGGCTTGGCGACCGAACCGAAGTCCGAATACTCCTCGAAGCGGCCAGCGATCTGGACTTCGAGGTTGTGGACCAGCGGCACGCCCATTTCCGGCGACACCAGCGGCGCGGCGATTTCGGCAAAGGCCGAGAAGACGTCACGTTCGCCGTAGGTGTCCGGGTTTTCCGACTGGTTGATCAGGTCAGACGAAACGACACCGGCCAGATTGGTGTAGCGGATCGTGCCGTCGATGCGGCTGTCGCGGTCGTCCAGCTGAGTTTCGGTGCGGACCTCGATACCGGCGGCGACGCCGACCGGGCCGGCCGGCAGTTGGTAGATATCCGGACGCGAGATCTTGAAGTCCCACAGGCCCAGTTCGGTCTTGGTGCGACGAACCATGTCCACGCGAATAGCGTCCAGGGCGGCCTGGTTCGACGGGGTATCGTCACCCACGGTCGGGTTGGTCAGCGAGCCGCCGTTGAAGAAGTTGTAGGCGTCCGGGGTCGACTTGGCGGCCCACTCCTCCAGCTTGGTGGCTGAGATGTTGTCCGACACGTCCTTGGCGGTCGCTTCCGACCACATCAGCGCCGATTCCCAGTTCCAGCCCTTCCACTCACCGCGCAGACCGCCCAGAGCGCGGAACTGCCGGTTGGTGACGGCGACGCTGATCGGACCCATGTCCGAGAAACGGTAGCCGGTCAGGGTGATGTTCGGGTCGTTGGTGAACGGGTTGTAGTAGTTGGCGCCCGGGATGATGAAGGACACGCCCGAGGCGGTGCCGATCGGCTCTTGCCAGGCTTGCGACTTGGCCTGGTAGCCGCCCAGTTCACCGAAGGCTTCGATCGCGTCATTGATCTGGTACTTGCCGGTCACGAACAGGTTGAAGCGGTCCACTTCCGGCATGACCGACAGACCCATGGCCGCTGTGTCGGCGTTCAACTCCCCCGGCAGGGTGGCCGTGTTGCGCAGGCACAGGCCGTCGGCCAGCGGGGTGCGGCAACCGGCGGTGGTGGCCGGAACGACGGTGAAGGCGGAGTAGCTGGCGCCGTTGACGGTGCCGGTACCGCGAACGGTGAAGCGACCCCACGGCGACAGAGCCGAGGTGCCGTTCAGCGCGCCGCTGTTCTCGAAGCCGGTGCCGGCGAACAGACCGCGCAGATCGTTGGTCGCGGTGTATTCCTGATCCAGCGTGTTCAACTCGTCGCGGTGGTCATAGTTGAAGAACAGCGAGACGTTGCCGCGGCCGTCCTGGATGTCCTTGCCGCCGTAGACCGAGACGTTCATTTCGCGCATGCCGGTGCCTTCGGCGCCGCCGTACTGGGTCGAGACGGTCCAGTCGGTCATGTCGTCGCGCAGGACGGTGTTGACCACGCCGGCCACGGCGTCGGCGCCATAGATGGCGGCGGCGCCGTCACGCAGCACTTCCATGCGCTTGAGGCCCGACACCGGAATGGCGTTGGTGTTGTAGGTCAGCACCGGAACCAGGTGTTCGTTGGCCTGCGAGGTCGGATGGCCGACGACGCGACGACCGTTCAACAGAACCAGGGTGTTGCCGATGCCGAGGCTGCGCAGATTGACCGAGCCGGTGTCGCCACGGGCCGAGTTCGAGGTCCCCGGCAAGTAGGACGAGTTAAACGTCACGTCGCCCATTTGCGGGATCGAGCGGAACAGATCGTCGCCCGAGGTCGGGGCGGCGGCCATGATCTCTTCTTCACCGATGACGGTGACGGGCAGGGCGGCTGTCACCTTGGCGCCGCGAATCTGGGAGCCGACGACGACGATTTCATCGATCTGGGTGGCTTCTTCCTGCGGGGTGTCCTGCGCGGCGGCGGCGGTGGACAGGCTGAACAGGGCCGTGGTGGCCAGCATGGCCGTCTTCAGGCGTCGGTGTGTAGCGAACGTCGCTCGCATTGTAGGTAATCCCCGAGATGAAATCGGACCCCCCCTAGGGTCCGCCGGCCAATGGCCGAAGGTGGAACACGCGACCGTTCCATCGCCAGGCGAGGAGTTCTTTTGACCGACTATTGGTCTTGAGGCCGCAGATTTGACTAGAAGCGGTCACATTGTCAGCGTCAATCAGGGCGCGCAAAAATATTGCCGTTATTTGAGCTCGAGTAGGCGAAACTTACATTTTACACCCTTGAGGTGTCGTTTTGTGGAATGCTAACGCTTCCGCTTCATGCGCTGCGCTGAGGTTTTGGGCGCGCAGGGCTTGGCCGGAGGGGCAGAAGGTGGCGCTCCGGGGTTTTTAGTATGACGGGGTGGCGATGCGTTCTCACTTGATGAAGTCCATGGCGGTCGCCTCGGCGGCGCTGCTTCTCGGCTTGCCGGCTTTCGCCCAGCAGGCGCCGGTCCAGACCCGCCCCACGGTCGGCAGCGGCGGGGACATCGTCAGCTACGGGCAGATCCACAGCCCGACCGTCGGGCGCGGCGGCATGGTGGTGAGCCAGAGCGCCGTGGCGACCCAGGTCGGGGTCGACATCCTGAAACAGGGCGGCAACGCCGTGGACGCCGCCGTGGCCGTGGCCTTTGCAGAAGCTGTGACCCTGCCGCGCGCGGGCAATATCGGCGGCGGCGGCTACATGATCGTCCACATGGCGGCGACGGCGGATCGCCCGGCCCAGGACATCGCCGTCAACTATTACGGCACGGCCCCGCGCGCGACGACGCCGGACCTGCTGCTGGACGACAACGGCAAGTTCGATCGCCGGGCGCCTTCCGGCTTCCGCAACGTCTCGGTGCCCGGCACGGTCGCGGGCATGTGGGAGGCGCACAAGCGTTTCGGCGCCCTGACCTGGGCTCAGGTCGTGGCCCCTGCGGTCAAGCTGGCCGAGGACGGCGTGATCCTGTCGGACGGCGAGGCGGACGCGACCGCCGGTCGCGCCGCGGTCCTGGCCACCGACCCCGGCGCCCGCGAAGCCTATCTGAAGCCCGACGGCACCCCCTATCGCGCGGGCGAACTGTTCAAGCAGCCCCAGCTGGCCTGGAGCCTGCGTCAGGTGCAGCAGGGCGGCGCCGACGCCTTCTATCGCGGCGAACTGGCCCAGAAGATCGTCGAGGGCGTGCGCGCCGGCGGCGGGATCATGGACGCGCAGGACCTGGCTGATTATCGCGCCGATGTGACCGCCCCGATCTGGTCCACCTATCGCGATCACCGCATCGCCTACATGCCGCCGACCGCCTCGGGCGTCAGCGTCGCCGAGGGGCTGAACCTGCTGGAGCACTTCCCCATGCGCGAGCTGCGCTGGGGCAGCGTCGACAGCCTGCACCTGATTTCGGAGGCGATGAAGATCGTCTCGTCGGACCGCCGCCTGATCGGCGGGGCGCCGCAGTGGACGACGCCTGCCCAGGGTCTGGCCAGCAAGGAATTCGCCGCCGAGCGGGTCAAGCTGATCTCGATGGATCGTTCACTGGCCGCCGCCGACATTCCTGAGGGCAACCCCTATCCGTACGAGAGCCAGGACACGACCCACTATTCGGTGGCCGACGCCTACGGTAATGCGGTGTCGAACACCTATACCCTGTCCAACTCCTACGGGGCGCACGTGGCCCCGGTGGGGACGGGCATCCTGCTGAACAACTCGCTCGACAACTTCTCGTGGGGTCGGAACGGCGAGCCGAACTCGCCGGCGCCGGGCAAGCGCCTGGGCTCGACCATCACGCCGATGATCGTGTTTGACGACGACAAGCCCTGGATTGTCACCGGCACGCCCGGCGGCGGCTACATCATCGCCACCATGGTGCAACTGATCTCCAACGTCATCGACCACCAGCTGAACATCGCCGAGGCGGCCATGCGTCCGCGCCTGAATCAGGGCGGCGGCGACAGCCCGCTGGAGCTGGAAGGCGGCTTCTCGCCCGACGTCGAGCGCCTGCTGACGGCGCGCGGCCACACGGTCCGTCCGTCCATGACCATGGGCAGCACCCAGTCCATCATGATCGAGGGCGACCGATTCCTCGGCGCCGCCGACACGCGTCGACCTGACGCTCTGGCGCTGGGCGTCCGCTAAAGCCCTCTGGGCGGGAGCTTACAGCTCCCGCCAGGTCTGGCCGGTCTGACCTTCGTAGTTGCTGGCGTGATAGACGCCGCGCGCAATGGCGCGGGCCAGGACGTCGGCGGCGACATTGCCCAGTTGGGCGACGGCGATCTGGCGCATGGCGGGGTCCTCGATCACCTTCTTGCCGGTAGACAGGCAGAACAGAGTGTCGCCGTCGTAAGGGGCATGGGCCGGGCGGATGGCGCGCGCCAGCCCGTCCTGTGCCATGATGGCGAGGCGCTGGCACTCGACCCGGCTCAGGGCGACATCGGTTGCGATGCAGGCCAGGGTGGTGTTCTCACGCGGTTGCGGGCGGAACTTGGCCGGGCCCCAGTCCTCGGCCGAGGCGTGCAGGCCCGATGAGCCCAGACCGCCGAACTCGTCGCCGATTTCATAGGGGGCGGCCCAGAAGCTCTTGCCGCCGGGCGCCACGACGGAGCCGACGCTGTTGACGGCCACGATGGCGCCGACCGTCCAGCCCGAGGCCATGACGGCCGAGGCCGAACCGATCCCGCCCTTCAGCGCGCCCGCCGAGGCGCCGTAGCCTGCGCCGGCCGTGCCCAGGTCGAAGCGATCGCCTGCGGCTTCAAGCGCCTCGACGGCGAGACGGCGATAGGGCGGGTCCATCTGCCACGTCTTGTTTCCGCCGTTGGCCAGATCATAGAGGCATGCGGCTGGCACGATGGGCGAAGGCGGCACGCCGGGCGCGCCCCCCATGCCGTAGCCGCGCCCGCGCATCCCCATCCAGGCGGCGACGCCGTCGCCCGCAGCCAGGCCGTAGACAGAGCCGCCGGACAGGGCGATGGCGTCCACCTCCTGCACCAGGTTTTCGGGCTTCAGCACGTCGGTCTCGCGCCCGGCGGGACCGCCGCCGCGCACGTCCACGGCGGCGACCGCAGGCTTTTCGGCCAGGATGACCGTGACGCCGGTGCGGACGCCGGCGTCATGGGCCTGACCGATCTTGATGCCCTCGACATCGGTGATCAGGTTCAGCGGCCCGGTGCGGCCGGCAGCACGGGCGGCGGTCTGGGCCGCGGGCTTGGCGCCGGCGGCGCCCGCTGCTGAGGCGGCGGCGCCGATCAGGGCCGAGCCGAGTACGGTTCTGCGGTTCATCCGGCGATTTCCTTTTCCAGAGCGCTATTGCGGACCAGATCCGGCGTCGCCGCCAGAAGTTTCTGCGTATAGGGATGCGACGGGGCTGCGAAGAGGGCTGTCGTGTCGCCCTGTTCCACGATCCGCCCGGACTGCATGACCAAGACCCGGTCCGTCACGGCGCGCACCACGGACAGGTCGTGGCTCACAAACAGGTAGGACAGGCCCAGGCGGTTCGACAGATCGGCCAGCAGGTCGAGAATCTGCGCCCGGATCGAAACGTCCAGCGCCGAAACAGGTTCGTCCAGACAGAGGATCGAAGGTTCGGTGATCAGGGCGCGGGCGATGGCGATGCGTTGGCGCTGACCGCCTGAGAACTCGTGCGGATAGCGGTCTGCGGCGCTGCTTTTCAGGCCTACGCGTTCCAGCATTTCATCGACACGACGGCGCGCCTCGGCGGGGCTGGGTCTGGCGTCCAGCAGATGGAAGTTCTCGGCCACCAGGTCGCTGACCTTCCAGCGCGGGTCGAAGCTGCCGTAAGGGTCCTGGAACACCACCTGAATATCGCGGCGGATGGATTTCAGCGCGGCGCCGCGGGCGGCGGTGATGTCGTGGCCCTTGACCCGGACGCGGCCGCCTTGCGGCGTTTCGAGCGCCAGGATGGCGCGCAGCAGGGTGGATTTTCCGCAGCCGCTCTCGCCGACTAGGCCGACGCTCTCGCCCGGCTGGATCGAAAGGCTGACCTGATCGACCGCCCGGAAGGGAACCGCCTTGCCGAACAGGGGGCGGGGGCGAGGGTATTCGCGCACAAGTCCCTCGACCTGGAGCACTGGCGCGGCGTCCAAATCCGGCTGACGGGTGCGCCTGGGAATGTGGGTCGCATGGGCCAGCAGACGCTGCGAATAGGGATGGCTCAGGCCGCTGCGGATGCGGACGGCGGGCGCCTGTTCGACCAGTTCACCGTCCTTCATCACCGCCACGCGGTCGGCGGTGTCGGCCACGACGGCCAGGTCGTGAGCGATGAGGATCAGCCCCATGCCGTCCTCGCGCGCCAGACGTTTCAGCAGGTCGAGAATCTGGGCTTGGGCGATGACGTCCAGCGCCGAGGTGGCCTCGTCCGCGATCAGCAGCTTGGGCGTCAGGGCGATGGCGATGGCGATGGCCACGCGCTGTCTCTGGCCGCCCGACAATTCGTGCGGGAAGCGGCCCAGCGGGAAGCGTTCGGCGGGCAGGCCGACCCGGTCCAGAACGGCGCGGGCGACGGTCAGGGCCTGCTTGCGCGAGGCGCCCTTGTGCAGGCGCACTGTCTCCGCGACCTGATCGCCGATGGTCATGACGGGGTTCAGCGCCGTCATCGGCTCCTGGAAGATGACGCCGACGTCGCGGCCGCGCACCTGACACAGGGCGGTGTCGGAGGCGTTCGAGATCAACTGACCGTTCAGGCGAATCTCGCCGCTGACCGTGGCGCGAGGCGGCGTCAGGCCGAGGATCGCCAGGGCGGTCATCGACTTGCCCGAGCCGCTTTCGCCGACCAGGCCGAGGATTTCGCCGGAGGCGACGGACAGGCTGACGGCCTTGAGGATCGGCGTCGCCCCGATCGACAGGCTCAGGTCGCGGATGTCGAGGACGCTCACGCCCGATGCTCCCGAACGCGCGGGTCGAGCCGGTCGCGCAGGCCGTCGCCGGTCAGGCTGAGGCCCAGCACGGTGATGAAGATGGCCAGACCCGGCATGATCGCCAGCCAGGGGGCGAAGCCGATCATGGTCTGGGCCTCGGCCAGCATCCGGCCCCAGCTGGGCATGGGCGGCTGGGCGCCGAGCCCGACATAGGACAGCCCGGCCTCGGCCACGATGCCGACGGCGAACTGAATCGCGGCCTGCACGACCAGAAGGCTCATCAGATTGGGCAGGATGTGCTGGATCGAGATCAGGGCTTTCGACTTGCCCGCCGTGCGCGCCGCCAGCACATATTCGCGGGTCCACAGGCCCATGGCCGCGCCGCGCGCCACGCGTGTGAAGACGGGAATGTTGAACAGACCGATGGCGATGATGGCGTTGATCGCGCCGGGGCCGAAGACGGCGGTGATCATCACCGCCAGCAGCAGAGCCGGGAAGGCGAAGATCAGGTCGTTGCCGCGCATCACCAGGTCCTCGACCCAGCCGCCGCGCGCCGCAGCGGTCAGACCCAGAGGCACGCCGATCCCCGCGCCGATGCCAACGGCGACCAAGGCCACGGCCAGCGAGTTCTGCGCGCCGACCATGATCATAGACAGAACGTCGCGGCCGAAATGGTCGGTGCCGAACGGGTGGATGACGGAGGGGGCGGTCAGTTTGGCGGCGATATTCTGCGCCTCGACGTCATAGGGCGTCCAGACGAAGGCGATCAGGGCGGTCAGCACCACCACGGCGGTCAACACGCCGCCGACGATCAGGGACAGCGGCCAGCGGGAACACGGCTTGGCGGCCAAGGCGACAGGAGCAGGGGCGTTGGTCATCCGCGGCGTCCCCTCAGGCGCGGATCAGCGAACAGATAGGCCAGGTCGATCAGGAAGCTGACCAGAACCACGGCGAAGACCAGCACCACCACCACGCCCTGCACCACGATCAGGTCGCGCTGGGTGATGGCCTGGAAGACCAGACGGCCCAGGCCGGGCAGGGAGAAGACGTTCTCGATGATGATGCCGCCGGCCAGCAGGAAGGGGAACTGCAGCCCCAGAATGGTCAGGACGGGAATCCAGGCGTTCCTGAGGGCGTGGCGCCACAGGGCCTGATTGACGCTCAATCCCTTGGCGCGGGCGGTGCGGACATAGTCCTCGTTCATGGTGTCCAGCAGGGCGGTGCGCAGGACGCGCGCGAGGATGGCGGCTTGAGGCGCAGCCAGCGCCACAGCGGGCAGGATCAGGGCCTTGAAGGCAGGCCAGAAGCCCTCGCTCCAGCCGGGGAAGCCGCCCGCCGAGAACCAGCCCAGGTTCACCGAGAACAGCAGGATCAGCAGCATGGCGATCCAGAAGTTGGGCAGGGCCACGCCCACCTGGGTCACGCCGATCAGGCCGGTGTCCATCGCTGTCCCGCGACGGCTGGCGGCCATGACGCCGATGGGCAGGGCGACGGCCAGCGACAGGACCGTGGCCATCAGCGCGAGCGGCGCGGACACCGCCAGGCGCTCGGCGATCAGACCGCCGACAGGCACCTGATAGGTGTAGCTGGTCCCGAACTGGCCGCTCAGAAGGTCGCCCAGCCAGGCGAGGTAGCGTTCAAAGCCGGAACCCTCCAGCCCCATCTGCTGGCGCAGGGCGTTGATGGCCTCCGGGCTGGCGTTCAGCCCCATCATGTAGGCGGCCGGATCGCCGGGCACGACTTGCAGCAGCAGGAAGATGACGACGGTCGCCGCCGCCAAGGTCAGGGCATGGCCGCCCAACTTCTTCAGCAGCCAGACCGCGCCGAAGCGCCAGCCGACGAAGGCCAGCAGGCCGACGCCTGCGATCAGGCTGATCCAGCCCCAGGGCAGACCGCCGCCAGTCCGCTCGGCGGTCGCGGCGCCGGCCGCGCCCGCGCCGGTCCAGTAGGCGCCGGTGACGTCGTTGGCGGCGATGGGGCCGTTGATCCACAGGCCGTTCACGTCCGCCTTCCACACGCCGATGCGCGAGGACTGGAACAGGAAGCCGTTGACCGCGTCGTCGCTGATGCGGCGTTGCAGATCGCCCAGCAGGCGGTTGCGCGTCGCCTCGTCCGGGGCGGCGTTGACCTGCGCCAGCAGGGCGTCGAAGGCGGGGCTGTCGTAGCCGAAGTAGTAGTCCTTGCGGCCATAGATGTCGTAGTCCATCGGCTCGACGTGCTCGACGATGGTCAGGTCGAACTGGCGGCGCTTGAACACCTGATCCAGCCACTGGGCCCATTCCAGGTTCTCGATCTTCACACGGATGCCCGCCTGCGCCAGCTGCGAGGCCAGCACCTCGCCGCTACGCCGCGCATAGGGGCGGGGCGGTAGGCGCAAGGTCACGTCGATGCCGTTGGGATAGCCCGCCTCAGCCAGCAAGGCGCGCGCCCTGGCCGGGTCGTGCGGATAGGCGCCGGTCAGGTCGACGTAGCCCGGCGCCTGACGCGAATAGTGGCTGCCGATGGGCTGGCCGAAGCCGAACATGGCTCCCTGGATCAGGGCGTCGCGGTCGATGGCGTAGGAGACGGCCCGGCGCACCCGCACGTCGTTGAACGGCGCCCTGGTGTTGTTGATCCCCAGGATAACCTTGCCCTCGGACGCGCCGACGACGACGCGGAAACGCGGGTCGCGCTGGAACTGGGCGACGTTTTCGGGCGCAGGATAGTTGGGGAAGGCGTCCACGTCGCCGGCGCTGACAGCGGCGAAGGCGGCGGTCGGGTCGCTGATGAAGCGGAAGACGACGGTGTTCAGGCGGGGCGCTGCGCCCCAGTAGCCGTCGCGGCGCACCAGCGTCAGCTGGCTGCCGCGCTGCCAAGCTTGTAGCTTGAACGGGCCGGTGCCGACCGGGTTGACGGCGTTGGTTGCGGCGCTGTTCGGCGAGACCATGACCGCGTCGCCCCAGGCCAGGACATAGGGCAGGGTCGCCATCGGCCGCGACAGGCGGATGTGCAGGGTCGCCGGATCGACGACCTCGACGCTCCGGATCGGCGCAAACAGGGCCTTCTGGGCGTTGGTCGAACCCTCGGCGGTGATGCGGTCCAGCGAGAACTTTGCGGTGGAGGCGTCGAACTGCGCGCCGTCCTGGAAGGTCACGCCACGCCGCAGGTGGAAGGTCCAGCTGAGGCCATCGGGCGCGGCTTCCCATGACTCGGAGAGCGCCGGGGCCACGACCCCCGTCTGGGTCAGCTTGGTCAGGCCCTCGAAGACATTGGCGTACACCACCTCGTCCACCGCCGCCGCCGCGCCCGAGGTCGGGTCGAGGTTCGGCGGCTCCAGCGGCAGGCCCAGAACCAGGCGGTCGCGGGCGGGCTGGGCCTGGGCGGCGGTCGTTACGGCCAGCGGCGCAAGGAGGGTCAGGACGACCAGCAGCACCGCGGCCAGCCGCGCGCGCAGCCGGTCTCGTGCCAGACGCCAGTCACCTGAGTTCACGCGGTCTCGCCTTCCGTTGGCCTATCGGCATCCCCCATATCGCATCTGCATCGGGCCGTGCGTCACAAAACGCCCCAAGGTCGCCCGAACGAGCCCTCAGTATTGCAGGCTCAGGCGGGCGCCGATGGTGCGCGGGCGGCCCGGCTGGGCGATGCTGGCGTTGGTGAAGAAGTTGCGCGTCAGGTCGTAGTCCTGATCGAACAGATTGCGCGCCCAGAAGGTGACGGACCAGTTGGCGTCCTCCGGCCCGACCGTCACGCTGGCGTTGGCCAGCCAATAGGCCTCGACGTCGTACCTGGCGCCGAGCCAGGAGGGGTATTCGTCGCGGTAGCTGTAGTTGGTCTCGGCCGTGACAGCGAAGCCGCTGACGGTCCAGTCGTAAGAGATCGACCCGCCGTAGCTAAGCGACGGGAAGGGGATTTCGTCGCCGGACTTGTCGATGAGGACGGTGGTGCGGGTCTTCTGACAGGCGGGAATATCGAGGTCGATGAAGTCGGTATACTCACCCTGCTTGTAGCTGAGGTTCTGGGAAATCCGCAGACCGGCGGTCGGACGGAAGACGCCCTCCAGCTCTGCGCCGTAGATCTTGGAATCGGCGTTGGTGAAGCGACCGACGGGGCCGTTGGCGCCGCAGACCGCCGACAGCACCTGCTGGCCGTTGTAATCGTAGTAATAGGCGGCGCCGTTGACCTGCACCGCGCGCGACGGATCGGCCTTGAAGCCGACTTCATAGGCCCACAGGATTTCGGGATCGAAGGGTTCGATGCCGCTGCGGTCGCCGGTATTGTAGGTGGTGAAACCGCCCGACTTGGCCCCCCGGCTGACCGAGCCGTAGATCAGCAGGTTGTCGGACGGTTTGAACTCCAGCGCGGCCTTGCCGGTCAGGGGCGTCATCCTGGTGTCGACGCTGGTCGGGGGCAGGGCGGTGGCGCCGCCGAAGGCCGAGCCGAAGCCTTCCAGTTCGCGTGTCTCTTCCTCGTAACGCAGACCGAGAATGGCCTTCCAGCGCTCAGCGAAGGCGTATTCCGCCTGGCCGAACAGGCTCCAGGACTCGACCTTCTGATCATAGGCGACCTGGGCGTAGGTTCCGATCCCCGGAATGAAGGGTGTGGTTTCAGTAGCGGGAGTGGACGGGAAACCGAAGATGTCGATGAAGTCCGAGGAGAAGCGCTCGTTCAGGTCCTGCTTCGAATAGTAGAAGCCGGCCAGCCAGGTCAGGGCGCTGTTGGTGTCGGAGGCCAGACGTAGTTCCTGCGAGATCACATCCACGTCGCTGCCGAAGAAGGTGTCGGCCTCGACCGAGGGGCTGGCGTCCCAGTCGCCGTATTCGCTGCGCTTCAGGGTCTCGAAGCTGCTGATGCTGCTCAGGGTCAGGCCTTGCAGCGCCAGGTTGGCGTTCAGCGACGTGCCCCAAGAGGCGTTGTCGCGGCCCGGCTTGGCCTTCACATCGCGGCCGATCTCGGCGGCGAAGCGGGGCGACAGGCCCCAGCCGGTCTTCGAACGGTCCGTGTCGGCGGGGATCAGGTAGCTGGGGCGGTTGATCGTGCCAGTACGGAAATCGCTGATCAGATACAGGCCCTGGTTCTCCGACTTGTCGATGCCGCCGTGGACGTCGAGCAGGAAGGAGAGGCTGTCGCTGGGCGTCCAGTCGATCAGGGCGCGGGCGCCGCTGCGGTCGGCGTCGCCCAGGCTCTCGCCGGTGTCGCGGTGGCGCTGCCAGGCGCCGCCCTGTTCGGTCGAAACTGCCAGACGACCGCGTACGGTCGCGGCGAGGGGGCCGGAGACATGGCCCTCGGCGCGGAACTGATCCTGGCTGCCCCATTCTTTCATCAGACCGGCGGACAGGTCCTCGGTCGGGCGCCGGGTGACGAGGCTGATGGCCCCGCCGGTGGTGTTACGGCCGTAGAGGGTGCCTTGCGGCCCGCGCAGGACCTCGACCCGGTCGATGTCGAAGATCAGGCCCTGGGTCATGACCGGGACCGGATAGGCGACCTCGTTCACATAGACGCCGACGGTGGGGGAGTTGTTCGAGGCGTAGTCCTGGAAGCCGACGCCGCGCAGGCGGAACTGGGCAGCGCCGCCGCCGAAGGCCGGCTCGACCTCAAGGTTGGGCGTGGCGTTCTGAAGCTGATTGACGTTGGTGACGCCCTGCTGCGTCAGGCTCTCGCCGCTGAGCACGCTGAGGGCGATGCCCACGTCCTGGGCCGCCTGTTCGCGCCTCTGGGCGGTGACGATGACCTCGTCGATCGTCGTGGCCCGTTCAGGCGACGCCTGCTGGGCCGTGGCGATGGTGGAACACAGGGCCGCGAGCGCGCCCACGGATACGCTGACCAAAAGACGATTCATCGCCCCATCCCTCCCAATAAGGCTGCACGCACCATTCTGAAGGGTGCGTTGCAACTGCGAACGGGGCACGGGCTCCCGAGCGCGGGGGCTATGTATCCTCGGGCTTAGATGGGTGTGCAATGCAGCATTTGTGCTGAAGCTCTCGGCGCATCCCTGGGTGTCATCCAATTGTCACGCAGGACGGGGCCGCAGCCGGCACAGAAGGTCGTCCGACCGACGCGGGGCAAGCTCCTCCAGCTCTGCGGGCAGGGCTGGAGGAGAGGCCAGGGTGTTCTAGAGCCCGGCGCCGCCGAACTTGTAGGTCAGCTGGAAGTAGTAGCTGCGGCCGACCGAGTCGAACCACGAGATGTCGTAGTAGGGGTAGGCGCTGTAGGTCGGATCCTTGACCGGGCCCTCGTCGAACAGGTTGTTGACCGTCATCGACAGGCGCACGTGGTCCGTCAGGTCGTATTGGGCCGAGGCGTTGAACATCCAGCTGTCGCTGATGTAGGCGTCCTCGTCATAGTTCGGCAGCTTGCCGAGATACTGGCCCTGGATCGTCGCCGTCAGCTTGTCCAGCGCCCAGCTGACGCTGGCCGTGCCCTTATCGCGCGGGATGTAGTAGCCGCTGTCGAAGGCCAGCTTGTCGATGGTCGGATCGCCCGGATACTGCTGGAAGGTGTGATCGTCGACATAGGTGTAGGCCAGCGAGACGTTGAACTCGCCGATGCGCTCGGTCGGCACGCGCAGACGCGCCGCGACATCGAAGCCCGAGGTGGTTTCCTGGGCGATGTTGATCGGGTTGGTGAAGACGCCGATCAGGCTGCCGGCCAGGGGGCCGGTGGTCTGGCGCTCGACGCGGGCGACGGCGTCGACGCAGGTGGGCGAGGCCGGATCGGCGCCGCCCAGGCGGCAGCTGGCCTCGTCCCGCAGGATGGTGTCGATGCTCATGTCGCGCACCTGATCGCTCAGTTCGACGCGGAAATAGTCCAGCGACAGGCTGAGGTTTCGGGTCGCCTGCCAGACCACGCCGCCGTTGAACGACTTGCTGGTCTCGGGCTGCAGGTCGCGGTTGCCGTTGCGGTAGGCGACGATGCCTTCGTCCGAGTAGCTGCAATCGCCGATGTCCTCGTCCGGCTCCTCGGTGGCGCAGCGGAAGTAGTCGGTGCCCGAGGGGTGGGTGTTGCCGGGGCCCGAGAAGACATAGTGCAGGTCAGGGGCGCGGAAGCCTGTGCCATAGGCCGCGCGCAGCAGGACCGTGCTGATCGGGCGATACTCCAGCCCGGCGTTGTAGGTGAACTTGCCGAAGCCCTTGCCGGCGAACTCATAGTGGTCGTAGCGGCCCGCCGTGCTGAACTCCAGATTGCTGAGCAGAGGCGCGCGGACCTCGTAGCCGGCGCCCCAGTGGTCGCGATCACCCTTGCCGTCGGAATCGATCAGGCCGACGTAGTAAGGCACGAGGGCCAGGGGATCGGGGTTGAGCTCATAGCCCTGGTTGCCGGCCTCGACCACGGCGGCGAAGCCCACCGGCCCCGCCGGCAGCTCGAACAGGGCGCTGTTTGTGAGGCTGGCTGACAGGTTGTCGGTTCGCGAGCGCGGCTCATAGACCGCATGCTGGGCGATCTGGTCGTACTCGGCGGGCGTCAGCGGCTTGTACAGACGATCCGCGTTTTCTCCGACCGCGAAGATGGCCAAACCGCTATCGGGATCGATGCCCAGGGAATCCCCCAGGAAGAACTTGTTGGCCGCGCTGGCGATGATCTGGGGGAAGCGGACCTTCGAGCGGTATTCGGCGTGGTTGAAGGCCACCTCATAGGCCCATTTGTCGCCGTCGCCGAACACGCCCTTGATCCCTGGGGTGATGTTGAACGAGGTCGAACGGTTGTGGGTGAAGCCCCTGGCCAGGCCGCCCATTTCCTCAGGCGAGAACTGACGCTGCCAGCCCTCGATCAGGCCGGTGTCGGCGTTGACGAAGAGGCCGTCCTCGCTGCCGTTCTCATCCTGATAGAGCCAGGTCTGGACGTCGCGGAACAGCTTCAGATTGCTGTGGCTGAACTGCAGGTCGAGGAAGAGCTCGGCCCGGTCGTTCAGGGTGTAGCCGATGGCCGAATAGGCGTTCACGCCCTGGCGCTCGCTCAGGATGGTGCCGTAGCCGATCGATTCGTCGCTGCCGCAGAAGTTCCCGTAGCGGGGGCGGTTGGCGTAGTAGGTGGTGCCGCCGTTGAGCGAGGACAGAGCGGCGCAGGTAGCGTCGCCCGGATCGAGGTAGTCGTCGACGTCGTCGAACCGCAGGAAGGCGCGACGGGCCGTGGTGTTGACCGGGCTGTCCTTGGTCGAATCCTGAATCTCGCGGTCATAGGCCCACAGGGGTTCCTGGTTCAGCAGCTCGACGCCGACCACGCCGTGAAAGGCGCCGCGATCCCAGCCGGTGGTGATGGTCAGGCGCTGCGACTCGCCGCCGCCGTCCTCGGTGAAGCCGGAGCGGAAGTCGAAGCGCGTGCCGTCCGCCGACTTCTTGAGCACGAAGTTGACGACCCCGGCGATGGCGTCAGACCCATAGATGGCCGAGGCGCTGCCGCTGAGGACCTCGACCCGCTCGATCAGGCCGACCGGGATGTTCGACACGTCGGTGAAGTTGCTCTGGCCCTGGAAGGGCAGGGGGAAGTCGGCGATGCGGCGGCCGTTGACCAGCACCAGGGTGTGGTTGGGGCCGAGCCCGCGCAGGTCGACCTGCTGGGCGCCGGGGGTGAAGGAGGCGCCGGACGAGGACTGCTGGCTCTGAGTCTCCCCGCCGTTCTGAGTGACCGCGCGCAGCAGGTCCGGCACGCTTTGATAGCCGTTGCGCAGGATGTCTTCGGAGGTGATCGTCGTCACCGGCGCCGGGCCCTCGGTGTCGATCTGACGCGGAATGCGCGAACCCAGGACGATGACTTCATCGACCCGTGTCGCGGCCTCTTCGGCTGACTGCGGCGACGCGGTCTGGGCGGCGGCGGACAGCGCGATGAGGCTGCTGCCGGCCGTCAGAACGCCGATGATGGATTTGACGTGTTTCATGGTGATCCCCCTGTCCCTCTTTTGATCACCATGGGGCCGATTTCACTGTTTTAGAAGGGCAAAAATCACCGTTCGTATCGCGTCGATCAGCGAAATGTGCGTCTATGTCGGCGAAGATAACGGACCAGGGAATGTTTCATGCGACGGGCGATCCTAGCGCTGCTTTTCGGGCTTGCGGCGGTTGCGGGGGCGACGGCCTCCAGGGCGGCGGAAACGCCTGACGGCTACACCTATTTCTCGGTCGGCGACGTCTCGGCGCCGAGGCCGGGGGGAACGGAACCCGCCATGATGCTGATGGGCGGCGGCGACTGGGATTACGACGCCTTCCGCTGGTTCCTGGGCAAGGCCGGCAATGGCCATATCGTCATCCTGCGCGCCTCGGGCGACGGCGAGGCCGGCGAAGAGATCTATCGCGACATCGGCGGGGCGGCCTCGGTCCAGACCGTGCTGTTCGACGACCGCAAGGCGGCGCAAGACCCGCGCGTCCTGGCCATCGTGGAGCAGGCCGACGGGATCTTTCTGGCCGGGGGCGATCAGGCGAAATACGTCCGCTTCTGGAAGGACACTCCGATCGAGACGGCGCTGAACGCCCATGTCGCGCGCGGTCGCCCGATCGGCGGCACCAGCGCGGGCCTGGCTATTCTGGGCGGCGCCGGATACGGGGCGATGGACGACGGCAGCGTCGACTCCGAGGCCGCGCTCAAGGACCCCATGGGCCCCGAAGTCACGATGGTGCGCGACTTCCTGGCCATGCCCTATCTGGCCCATGTAGTGACCGACACCCATTTCAGCGTCCGCGACCGCCTCGGCCGCCTGATCGCCTTCGTGGCGCAGACGCGGGCCACGGATGATCCTGCCGCCGTCGGCCTGGGCGTGGACGAAGACGGCGCCCTGTGCGTCGAAGCCGACGGGATCGGTCGTTTCCACACCGCCAGCAGCGGCTATGTCTGGCTGGTCCAACCCGAGGGCGCGCCGCAGGCCGTGCTCGGCCAACCGCTCGACTATGCCGCCGTGCGCGTCACCACGATGGGCGTCGACGGCGAGATCGACCTGAAGACCATGACCATCACGCGCCCGGCCTTCTCGGGAACGGCGTCGGTGCAGGCCGGTCGCCTGCTGGACGCGCCGACGGGGCAGTAAGCGGATATGAGAGGGCGACCTTAACAGGTCGCCTGACCGCTCGGCGATGTCCCGCTGAGGGGAGGCTTCTATCTGGCAAGTAAGTGGCGGAGAGGGTGTCGGATTCCGGGCCTTTTCAGCCCTATTCACCGTTGTTCAGAGGTAGGTTGAACCCAGGTGTGGCTTGAGTTTGGTCGCTTCAGGACGTTGCATATTGTTGCACTCAA
>Ga0265296_1001138_pt1 | contig 32517 bp, 45 predicted proteins | sample MunlanPumphouse1_FD_189073 | JGI IMG/M metagenome (GOLD analysis project Ga0265296, IMG submission 189073) | Groundwater microbial communities from a municipal landfill in Southern Ontario, Canada - Pumphouse #1 | ecosystem: Environmental > Aquatic > Deep subsurface > Groundwater | place...
GGGGGCGAGGAAGGCCTGTTCCAGCAGACGTGCGCCCTCGGGCTTGAAGAAGATCCGGCTCTCGAAATCCAGGCCCGGGGATAGGCCCATCCAGGCATGGGACGGACGGGCGTAGCAGTAGATACAGACGTGTTCACCGGTTCATTTCCTTGTTCTGCTGCCTTGGCCGTTTGCCCACTATTGCCTTCAGATGGCCTTTCGACCGTCTCTAAAGGAATAGAACAGAAAGAGAACATCGGAACAAGCCTTGCGTTCCCGGTGCGCGGGGATCGTGCGACCGATTCTGTCGCACCGGGTTTGGGACGGCTTCGAAGTGACTTCGGTTGTTGCTTCCGACGTTCGTCGTCAGTTCGATCAATGAGCCGTCCGACGCCTTCGAAAACGTCTGGCATCGTTATCATTGGCGATAGCGGTGTCTGCGGCACGCGAGATCGGCAACGTCGCCATGTTGGACGTTCAACATCAACTTCAACGACTGCTGCGTGCTGGCGACGGCGAAACAGCGGCTATTCCCGTCATGTTCGGCAAATAGAACGACGTATGTAGCGGTGTATATTCGGTCAGTATCGGTGACTTCGTATTCGTCATTGCGTTGTTCGGAACAATGACAAAGGACTGCGTGTAAGTGTGGCGGTGAGCCACACTTTAAGTTCGTCGAGTTAGGCGGGTGATACGCACTCCGTCGTTGTCGAGCGTGTCAAGTTGCACTGCCTCAACCGTGTCATGGTCAAGTTATCCTAATATCTACTGGATATCTTCTGAAAATCCCTCTGGACCAAGGGGTGATTCGGGGATAGACCCGTTCTCGTTGGCGTCAGCCAGCAGAAAGCCCCAACCCGTTAGGGAAGGGGCCTCTGATATCGAGAAAGGAGGCAGCGATGTTTCAGCATCGCTCGGCTCTACCGCCCGTGCGGGGGGATGAAGGCGAGGTGATCCCGTCAGATCACCAAGCTACCCCGCCGGTGCGGTATCCGGCCCTCTTGTTAAGAGGAACGAACAGGGCGGCCCTTGCGGGTCGTCCTGTTTTTCGTTGTGCCAGAGTCGGTGGCGGAAGTCACGCGAGAAAGTGCCCCCCGGTTCACATGAATAATGACGGGCACACGCCGCCTGTATAAGTTTACAGAATAAAAATAAAGGAACGAGCGGAGCGCGTTTTACCAATGTTTCAGACTTGCGGGCATGTCGTTGCATGAGTGTCGGTTTGTAAGCAACGGAAAGGCACGTCACACCATTCCGGGGATTTTTCTATTTTGGCCCCACGACTATTTCAGGCTGCAAAAACTGAAGACACCCAAGCACGATCTCAACCAGACGCAAGAAAATCGACATAAGGAATCCGATTGCATACCCCGGTAAGCGATCTATCCTTCTCGGTCGATGTTGGGGGAAGAGATGCGTTTACAATCGTTTGGGGTAGTGCTGGCATTCGCTCTGGTCGCTTGCGGGGATCGCGCAGCACCAGAAGATCAAACAAAAATCGGTGCGACTGGCGCGGTCCAAGGACAGACTCCCGACGCGGCGTTCATGAACACCTGCCTCCGATCCTATCAGGGGGTGCAACTTGTATCGAGCGGAGCGTCAGTGCGGCGCACGATTGAAAGCTTCAAGCTTGCCCCAACCGCAACCACCCGATGGGAAAGGGTGAATGACGACTCATACATCCTTCGTATGGAGAACAACGACCCTTTGACCGGCGGAAACGTGAAGATCGGTTTCCAGTTTGATCGCCAGAAAGGCGCCGCCAACATAGCACGGTGTGATCAAACAGAAGGAGTCACTGACCTCTCTCGTATTGTGGTCAATGGAACCGAGTTGCCAAGCCAGAATCACTTTGATGCCATGGTCAGCATGTTGGATTTTGAGCGGCTGGCTCAAGAGTCTGCGAATGAGCAAAACGCCGTTGAGGTGCCACCGAGCCAAACGGCGGGTGCCGTTGCCCCGGCGGTAGGGGAATGCGCCGGGGGCGATCAAGCCATTTTGCAGTGTATCCGCAACAAGCTGAACGATACGAACAGCACGGCAGGGGATGTAGCCGCTGGTATAATCTCTGACAACAAACCCAATAAGTTATCCGAGCTTAAGGCGATAAATGATGAGTTGGCTGAACTCAACCAGTTCTGCGAAGGCGAGTATTCAGAGCAAATATCCATCGAAAACTGCAAACTGAATCGCGCAATAGAGCGGTTGGAGAAACTCCAAACTCTTTCGAATCCTTACGGTTAAAGCGTTGCCTTGAACGATGGGCCGCACATTAAAAATGACAGGAACCAGCCTTTCGGGTAGTCTGACTAAATAGAAGTATAGGAACGGCGTGCGGCTGTTCTACCAAGTTTCGGACATTAAGTCACCCGTTGCACGGGCGCGTGTCTGAAAGCCTCGGAAGGTGCCGCACGCTCCTTCCGAGGCTTTTTCTTTTTGTGCGGTCCTGACACTACTTCAAACAGGGCATCGGTCAGAGGCGGCGAGAGCCGGAAACTACAGGGCTTCCTCGGCCCGTCATGCACCATCCGCGAGTTTGAAGCCCGGATTGCACAGATGCCAAGACCGGGCATCGGAGCGGGATCGGTCCCGGCCCTCCGTCCACTGCGTGCGCGCGTGGGAACACAGGCAAAAAAGAGTTGGGGTCCGTCGTGACCGAGTTGAACCCCCAACGTCGTCGGCGCGGTTTGAACAGCGTCGGCGTGCAAGACGGCCCTTAAGCAGGGACCGTCCGAACCGTTTTGATCCATTACAAGAACCAGTGATCGCACGGGGTAAGCAAGCGGCCTCGCCATTCAGTTGGCGGCGGATGGGCAGATGTCCACGCGGGTCACGCAGTCCATGCCTCGAAAGTCACCGCCATACCGGCGAAGGGTGCCCTTGGGGTCGGGATTAGGCAGTATTGTGAGGTTTAGGAAAACCACTCACGCGGGAGACCGTGACGCTGCGTTCAAAAGCTGCCCCCTTCTGGGGATCGACCAAAGGCATGCTATATCCCCCTGACTCTCCTACCTCTGCCCGGATACTTCTCCGATTCCAGTGTGTAGGAGGGTCAGGGGGAATAAAGCTATCTTCTCTGGCATGACTGTTTGTTCTTATTTCATCAGTTCTTCAAACCAACTCATTCACAACGCAGAACGCAGCGACGGAGCGAGGCTTGCCCGAGCGAACGCGCAAGTGATGCCGGTGGGCGCCAAGCCCGCCGACACAACCCTTCGAACCCGCTGATCTGCCCCCGCCGCTAAATACTGGAAACCAGACGGAGGTTTTCCATGGCGGGAAATCATGGGGGCGCACGCCCCGGCGCAGGTCGAAAGCCCGGCTCCACTACCAGCGCGAATTCAGCTTCCAAGCTGCGAGAGCGCATCAACGAATCTCACAAGTCGATCATGACCAAGGACAACGTGCCCTTGTTCTCCGACGACGTGCTGAACAGCGATCCGCTCTCGACCATCGAACTTCTGCGGAAGGTCCACCTCGCCGACTTCCTTGAACACGGCGACATCGCGTCCTTGAAGGAAGCGGCTATGGCCGCTCGCGAGGCGGCTCCGTATTACCATTCGAAGCGTCAGAGCATCGAACAGGAAATCGTCAACACGAACCCCGCAGAGGCCAAGACCGACGCGGAATTGATGACCGACATTTTCGGTCCCGACGCTCGACCGAATGACGCCCGCGCTCACTGATCAGCAGCTTGATCAGCTTCGTGCGGCTCGACACCCGGACTTCCTCAAGACCCTGAATGCGGACCAGCAAGCCGCTCTGAAGGTGCTGCACAAGCGCGGCCTCAAGCAGGACTTGGAATATTTCGCGGAGAACGTCGCACCGGCCTTCGTCAAAGACCACGAAGACGCGACCCCGGCTCGCCATCACCGCCTGATGCTTCACCACCTCAAGCGGGTGGCGTCGGGCGAGTGCAAACGCCTGATGATCTTCTGCCCGCCGGGCGTGGCGAAAAGCACCTACGGCGTTCGAATTTTCACGCCGTTCTTCCTCGCGAACAACCCCAAGACCAAGGCCATTGTCACGTCGTCCAGCCAAAAGCTGGCGTGGCAACACAGCGACTGGATCAAGTCGCTGCTGAACATGAACGCCGACGCCCTCGGGACGCGGGCGGTCAACGACAGCCGCGAACTCTGGAATACGGACAACGGCTGCGAACTGCTGGCTGTGTCGTCGGGCCAAGCCTTTCAGGGCTTCCGTGCCGATCTGGCCTTCATTGACGACCCGGTAGGCGGGATCGAGGACGTGAAGTCCGACCAGCTACGGGACAATTTGTGGGAATGGTTCAACGCCAACTTGCTTGGCCGCGTCACCCCACAAGGCCGCATCGTCATCATCATGACGCGCTGGCACGACGACGACTTGGCCGGTCGTCTGATCAAGCTGTCGAAGGACAGCGGCGACGATCAAGACTGGACCGTGCTGTCTCTGCCCGCGATCTGGGAAGAGGAAGAGGACGAACCGGAATGGCCCAAGGGCCTCGGGCGCACCCACGGCGAACTGATCTGGCCCGGCTACCAGACCGCCGATTTCTACAAGGAGAAGAGGCGAGGGGACGAACTCACGTTCCAAGCCATGTATCAGTGCAACCCGCTCCCGCCGGGCGGCGCAGTCTTCCGTGCCAACCTGCTGAAGCCTGTCGATGCGGCCTCGGTGCATGTCCGCAAGATCGTCCGGGCGTGGGATTTGGCGGCGACCACCAAGCGCGGCTCTGACTGGACAGTCGGGGTCAAGATGCAGTTGGACAACCGTGGCCAATACACGATCCTCGATGTCGTCAGGATCAAGGGCGGCCCGGAAGAGGTCCGCAGCACCATCCTGAACACGGCTGCGGCCGATGGCCGGGGCGTCTACATCTCCCTACCGAAAGACCCCGGACAGGCTGGCATCAGTCAGGTCCGTGACTTCACCAACGCTCTGGCTGGCTACGTCGTGGAAGCCACCCCCGAGACAGGTTCGAAGGTTGACCGGGCGCGGCCCTATGCAGCGCAGATGAACGCCGAAAACGTCAGCATGGTCGTGGCGCCGTGGAACAAGGAATTCACGGACGAACACGCAGGGTTTCCCAACCTGAAGCATGACGACCAAGTGGACGCGGCTTCCCGTGCCTTTGGTTGTTTGCTCGATTTGCCAGCTTTCGTTCAACAACCGACGTGGGGCTACAGTAGAGCGATGACGCGATAAAGTAATAATCGCGTTTTTTCGCTATTAAATGGCAGGTTGCTGTCGTTCCGGGTAAATATAGTTAACCGGTGACGCTGCAATCGTCCCCTCCGAACAAGTCAGCACGGTCCCAAGTGGGTGTTGGCTCAATGCCTCGGTTCCTGATTGCAGTGGGGCCGGGGCATTATCTTTCGGAGTATATTCAATGGCTGATATTCACACGAACCAATTCCATACCGTTCAGCAGGTCGCCGCGACCATCGACGCCCTGACCACTCGCCTGTCGGACCTCCGTCAGCTTGCTGACCTGATGCAACGATCCGAGTCGATGGCCGCCGAACTCGCCGCACACCGTCAGGTGGCCGCCGTTGACCCGGAACAGCCGCGCTTGTCCGCTCTGATCAAACGTCATCGCAACGAGGACGGTCACCGCGTCGGGCGGGCCAACGCAGTCAGCGCACTGTCGCCGGTGATGGATGCGCCCCTGTCCCCGGAAACGATCCGCCGCACCCGTTCCATCAACCGGGAGGCGCAGTGATCCCCGCCGATTATGAACTGGCTGATGCTGACATCGCGATGCTTGGCGACCTGAAACGCTTCGAAAGCCACGCGCTCGATACCAGCCTGTTTCACCATCTGGACGCGGGCCGGTTGACCTACACGCCGCTTGCTACGGCTTTCGCTCCCCACTGGCACAGGGCCACCAATCCAGTCGGCTGGCCGAACTTCAAGCCGCTGGCGCACCGCGACGTAAACGTAACGGTCTACGGCTGTCTCGGGGAGGCTGCTGACTGGTGCGACGGGATGAAGTTCGACCGAAAGCCGTTGATCGTCGCCACGCCCGTCGAAACGGACACCTTCGAGCCGTCCGTCAGCATCAGCTACGTCCTGCGCTTCGAGCATCAGAAAGATGCGGCGATGTTCCGGCTGATCTGGTCCGACCGGGTTAGCCCGTGACCCGGTTCAAGATCGGTGCGATCACCGACGAACCCCTGTCAGCGATCTTCACATGGCTGCTGGAAAACGCAGACGACGCTTGGTCGGCATCCATCGGCAACGACCAAGACAACCCCCGCCGCTTCTGGATCAACACTGACAGAAAAAAGCTGGTCCTGCTGTTCAAGATGCGGTGGCGTTAGCTCCGGCCACAGTCGTTACCTACAATCCGTTCCGCCACCTGCTTCGCAAAGACGGCGGACACCTGCGGCTGCATCGCGCGCTTCGGATTCTGAATAACCATTCGCTCGGAGTTCATCGTAAGCGCGTTGGTCGCTGGCTGGCGTGTTGCTGCTTTGGTCGGAACTCGTCGAAGCGCATCGCCCGATGATGAATAGCACCGCGATAATCCCGAGAACCCAGAGGACTTTGTGACCAGATTTTTTGGCGGTGTTGTCGGCTGCGATTTTCTGTTGGTGGCTCTGTCGCGTTTCTTCGTAGCAATCTTCGCAAAGTATCGCGTCAGATTCATATACCGGGCGAAACCCGCATTGCCGACACAGACCCGACCTGCGCTCTTCAGCGGACATGTCCACCGGTGCCCGCATCAGACCTTCGCCGCCTGAATGATCAGGGTGTCCACAGCCTTGTCCTTGGAGCCGTGAACGTCCTTCAGTTTCTCAAGGGCGTCCTGCGCCTCGGGAGAGAGCCACACCGTGACTTTCTTCATCCCGGCTTCTGCCCGCTTCTTATGATAGGCCGCAGACGCAGCCCGCCGGGCATCCGTGGCCGAAACCTTGGGTTTGGATTCTGTCATGGCCTCTGCATGCCGCAGGGCCATCAGGTCCACAAGGTCCATGCTATTTCGCATCGCGCGCCGCATGCCATTGTTCAAACAGGATCGGGCTGAAAGCTGTGCCATCCTTCACAAGCTTTGCATGATCTCGCCGCGTGACCTCTTCACCCCAAAGGCAGAACGTATGGCGGGGGCGCGCGAGGGTTTGACCAAGGTGGTTTATCTTGCCGGTATATGACGGCCCACCAGTGCGGTGACGCTCGCTGTAGGGTTCATGGCCCACGGCGTGAATCTCGACGAACCAACTTTCCGACATGATCAGTTCAGACGCGGCGGTCATCAACATAGTGATGTCACGCTCGCTGCGAACGGTGACGGTCATTAGGTCGTGGTTAGGCCCGACCTTCCTAAACTCTGGTGCTTCAAGAACCCCGGTCAGCATGGCCTCAATCTCGGCTTTGCTCCCGTCGTATGCGTCGATCTGGCGCCAGTGGTCGGGATCATCGAGCGTTGCTCGAAGAACAAAAGTCACTTTCAACCGGAATTCGACCTTGGTCGGGTCAATGTCCGGGGAGGCGGGAATTACGTCATGGGTCATTGCGGCTCCCTTCAGTCGGCCCACACCGGACGAACGATGTAGCGGACGGCGCCGTAAGCGGCATCCTTGCGATCCGCAGCACGATAGGCGCGATCACGGGTCTTGAAGCTGTCCACGACCTTGGCGGTCTGGCTGTCGATCAGGTCATATCGGATGGGCATGGTCCTATCTCCCGATCAAGCTGCGACCGGGCCGTTAGCCCGCGTCATGAAGTCGAAATCCCAACCGGCGGCGAATGCAGCTTCAAACTTGCGAACCTTCGCGGCCGAAGCGACGAAGCCACGTTCGCGGCCTGTGTAGCGGCACTTCAGACCATCCACGATCAGACGTTCGGCGCGACCCTTCCACGGCCCTTCGTTGTGGGTCTGAACGATGAAGTTGCCCTTCGAGTAGCGGGCCGGGGTGATGGTGTAAGCGGCGGTCATCTGCGTCTCTCCGTATGTGCTGGCACATGTATGCTGGCACATAACGGAGAGGTCAAGCGGAAATATGCCAGCACATACGATTAGGAGAACATTTTTAGGAGGGTGCCGGTGCGCTTTGCCCAATCAAGATAACGCACCGTGTTTTTGCCTCGGATGATCTCAAGGTCGAAGCAGTAAGATTCATCGCCGTAGGGGCCACTGAAGCTACGCCGATAGACTGGCACCGAGTCGCGCTGAATGATTTGAACCTCAAACCACGGACCTTTGATGTTGAAGTCAGTGAACGCAGCATGATCGACTGTTATCGTGCCATTGTTGAACTTGGCGCGCGTCGTGCCACTGAAAGGTTCATCAGGATCAAAGCGGTTATCCGCGATGACAACACCCTTCCACAACTTATCGCCATTTTCCGGCCAGACGGCCTTGGCCAGTCTCGATACCGCCGGGTCATGATTTGCGGGGTCCAGAGCCAGCAGGGTTTTCACCAGATCGAGCGTCGTGGCGATGGTGGGATGATAGGGATTGTCGATCCGCATCACACAGCCTCCCAAGGCCACCGGCCATCCTCATTGGCCAGCATGCGGAACTTCGGTTCGTAGTGGCCAAGCGGAGGGATCACAGAGCGTCGCCCGTTGTGGAAGTGATCGAGGCCGCGTTGATCAGCCATGCCAGCTTCGAAGGCGGAAAGGCTTTCCATGCTGTCGAACACGACGGCGAACTGACCACGCAGCTTCGGACCCGCTGCAACTTTCGCACGGCCTTCCAGACCAGCCTTGGCGATCACCCGCGCGCACTTGGCTTGCCAACCAGAGCCAGCCACCAACAGCGTTGGCCACCGCTTCCAGACCGGGCCAGCGAAATCGGCATTCTTGTCAACGCCGTCGCGAACACCACCGATCCAATACCAAAGGTCGTCCCACCCGAGGCCAGCCCGTTCCGCAGCCTTCTGCGTCTCTTCCGATACTTCGTCGCCGTAGATGTAGAACGCGCGTTCCTCGCCCCACTCATAGCGGGCAGTTCGGGCAGGACCGTCAATCCGGTGCTGCAAACCGCCGTTGACCGTCGTGATACGCCAAGACTCTGACCGCCACTCATTCGTGACCATCCGCAGGGCAAGCCCGTCCTCGACACGGAACACCGTCGCAGACACGCCATAGCGCGGATCGAAGCGAACACGGGCGGTGACGCCCAAACCCTTCAGTTCTTCGGAAAGCTGATCAGCAAAAGCCTGATCCTTGTCCTTACCGAAGCCGTAGAAGATTTCGGTCTTGCCGTATTCGCGGGTCATATGCGCTCCGATCTGTTGAAGATAATGGATTGTCTCACAGCTTCCCCGGCTGTCATCCATAATGGCCGGGGAAAGATGCTTACCGGCCGTTAGTGATATGACGACCAGTAGACGGGGCGGCCTTCCCACAGCGAAGCCGAACGCGAACTGTCGATCCGAACCGAACCCCACTGGTTCACCCGGCGCAGCATGGCTTCCCCAACGAACTCGCCAGCCATCGGCACGCACTGGCCACGGTCGCCACCATCATCGGTGACGTTGCCCTTGATCTTGCGGACCTCGACCGACGACGCGGTGACCCGGACGACCTCATACCAATCGACGTTCGTTTGTTCGTAGCCCCACGAAGCACAGAGGATGTGACCCACCATCAGCTTGTGACCGTCCTTGGCTTTGGCCTTCACTTCAGCCTTGCGAGCGGCAATGCCAGCAGCCGAAGCGAAGTAGGTGGTGACAGCCTTTTCCCGACCAGCAGCCGACATGTAGCGGATGCGGAAATCAGGCTTGGTGCGACGACCGGCGAAGCCCATGGCGCAGGGATGACCACCAGCGTTGGTGTAGACGAACACCACAGCGTCAGAGCTCTTGGCGGTGATCTTCAGGGCGCCAGCGGGGACTTGGGCGGCGCGGACTTGTTCGACGGTCGTGGTGGTCATCGCTCGGTTCCTTCGTATGTGCTGGCACATGTATGCTGGCACATATCAAAAGGGTCAAGCGGAAATATGCTGGCACATACGAAAAACTATGAGGGACGATCCGCCATGCCGGGCAGGGGAGCCGCGCCAAACTCTTTGTTGAGTTCGGCTTTCACCGTGTTGATGTCCTTGCGGCTGATGGCGTGGAACTGGCCAAACACGTCGGAAACACCGGCACGAGCCAGAGGATCGCGGGCAAAGGAGTCAGCCGTAAACGGGAAGTAGAGCGAGAACGTCTCTCCGACCGCCAGCTTTTTGGGCAGACCGCCGCCGAATATCCCCACGCCAATTTCAGGCCGGTGAATGTCGTGGATCGGGCTGATGAAGGCGAACTGCGGTTTTTTGAACAGACCACGGCTGAACTTCACATTGAAACTGTGAACGGTCGTTTCAATCGGCCCGTGGTTGGTGATGTTGACCGCCACGAACCGGGGGCGATCCTCCGGCGCCGCAACATGGTCGATCACGACGATTGCACTGAAGCCCATGCGGAGCCGTGGCTTGGGATAGATGAACTTTGACCAGATGTTCCAACCCAAAGAGGACAGAGCCACCACGCCCGAGCATATCGATACGATCAACGCATAGTCGGCTGTGGTCATGATCTCCCCCCGTGATCGTGCAACGATGCCTTACCGGTTAGACTGCCGCCAGTCCTTGAACGCCTCTTGATCCTCGGCCACGCCCGCAGCTATGGCCGCTTCATGCTGGTCTTTCTTCAGAACCTCGCCCCATAGCCACCACGTTTCGATTGGATCGCTGTCCTTGGGGCGAAGCACACCGGCGGGACCGTGGAGCCGGTGGGGCAACCGTTGGCCATCGACCTCGACGAACCATTTCTCGACCCGAATGGCGTCACCGCCGACCATCTTCAGCCAGTCCGCGTCCTCATGGCTGTAGACCTCGACTTGCGTCTGAAAATACAAGTCGCCGGGTTCTATCTTCATCGCTTTGACCAATGGCCGCAGCCGGGATTCAAGCTCAACCGGGTCGCGCGTTGCGACTTGTGTGAACAGGACAAATCGGTTGGTCATTGTGGTCCTTAAACCGTCAGGGAAGGCTTCACGGCCATGTGGGGACGGTTGCCCGGAATAGACAGGGAAGGGCGTCCAGCAAGCGGAAATGCCTATTCACAGGCCCTCGCGCGCAACCCCGAGATTGAAAGAGAAATCAGATATTCAAGCGGCCCGTTTCTCGGCTCTCTGGACGGTCGTGGCGGCCCATTTGGCTCCCCGAGGCGTGGGGACACCCAAGGCGTTCAGATGGTCGGCGACCTCTTGCAGGGACATGCCACCAGATCGAAGCTTTTTGATCGTCGGCGCGACCTTCGCGGCATGTTCATCGGCTTTGGCCTTCACCACGGTCACAGCACGGTTGCGGGCAGAGTCATCGAAGGTTCGACCATTGCCCAAGCGGGTGATCACACGGCCTTTCTTGGTGACGTGGTGACCGTTGGCCGCGATCCTCGCCTTGATCGACCCGAGAGCCGCCTTGGTGCGCTGGCTGATGGCTGCGGCCTCTTGCTCGGCAACGGCGGCCATGATGTGGACCGTGAACCGCGACGCTGTGGGCATGTCCACGGCGATGAACTCGATGCCCTCTTCATGCAGTCCAGACAGGAAGTGGACGTTCCGGCTCAACCTATCGAGTTTGGCAATCAGCAGCTTCGAGCCTGTGGCCTTACACAGGGCGATGGCCTTGGACAGTTCGGGACGTGCGGCGATCTTGCCAGTCTCTACCTCTGTGAACTCTCCCGCCACCGTCCACGCGCCACCGTTGAGGAAGGACCCAACGGCAAGCTTCTGCGCTTCAAGTCCAAGGCCAGACTCCCCCTGTTTCAGGGTGCTGACCCGATAATAGGCTACGAATGACCCGTCCATAACAAACCCGCAATGTCCCTTGAAGGTTTGTTATGCCACCTGTCCTGCATGTGCAAGCATATAATGCGAGGACGGTCAGCAGCGATGGACAGGGATAGTCGGATGGTGGCGGATGCGTGTGAGAACCATTCGCAGGTCAGGGAGGGGGTGGGGTAGGTCTGTGGCCAGCGCGCGGCGCCCGGCGGCAAGCTGACCAACCAAATTTTCTATTAATTTTGATTAGACACGCACCCTCACGCATTAGCGCACGGTAGGGCATTGACGCAGGGGGCTACACTATGATGTAAGGGCATCGGCAACGCACTTCAGCGCGGGGCCGCCTCCAACACCGTTGGGGGTCATTTTAACCGGATAACGAAAGAGTTTTCCCATGCCCAAGACCGACACCGCCATCGGCCTGATCCTTGAAAGCCACCGCACGGAACTGCTGGATTACGTCAACAAGACCATCGACTCCTTGAAAGCCCAACTGGTCGATGACGCGGCGGCCCTCCCCAAGAACGACAAGGTTCCGACGCTGGAACAGTGCAAAGACCCCGCCAATAAGGACGGCGCCAACCTGACCCCCCGTGGTGTCGAACTGCTGTATCGCCTGTTCGATGACGGTGCCGGTTACAACCGCGCCTCGAAGGCCCTCGGGATCACGCAGACGGCGGCTCGCAACCGCAAGGGTCTGTGGGAGAAAAAGGAAGGCGGCCTGAACCGCGAACGCAAGTTCCTTGAAGGCATCGACAGCTAACCGACCACCAAGCCACCAAGACGAAGCCCTCGGAGCAATCCGGGGGCTTTTTCTTTGTCAGATGTCCAAGTGCCCAACCCGAGCGGCTTTAACTCCATAGTCGTCAAGACCAAGATAGCTTTTGGTCCATGATACCGGTGCAGAATTCCAAGGGTCCGCGACCGATTTCAATCGAGACGCTGCTTGTCGGCGTGATGTGCGTTGGGCTGTTTGGCGCGATCCTCACACTGCCCGACCCGCGCACCGTGTCGTCCTACTCGTCCAGCTTCGCTGCTTGGGATCAGGTCCGACACTTCGCTGCCATGCCAAACTGTGCGGCTGCTCGGGCTGTGGGTCTTGCACCGAGCTATCCGTGGCGTCCCGGCTATTGGAAGGCCCACGACCGGGACGGCGATGGCGTGTCGTGCGAGCCGATACCGAAATGGAAACGCCGGTAGCCTCTTCGCCGATACGCGCTATGGTCAGCCACAACTTGGAGTCGGGGGACGACCATGGAAGACAGCTACCCAACATTCTTCACATGGGTTTTGTGGATTCTGGCTGGCATATGCTGGCTGGCCGCAGTCCTATTCATCACGCCCGCTGGCAAAGGGCAGAAGGATCGCGGCCAGACGATCACGTCGGGCATCATGCTGGGCCTGATTTTCTTCGGGGTCAGCCTTCTCACTCACGGAAGCCGGTCGTCCGATAAAATCAAGGCCGATCTAAAGGCTGCGAACGAAGCCGTGGCCATCGCCCAACGCAACTATGACCAAGCCGACGCCGAATATCGGGCAATCACCGGCGCGACTGGCCCAGCCAGCGCGACGACCTACGCGCAGTGCGTATCGCGTGGTATGGCTTACTTCCAAGAAATCGAGTCGTGGCCGAAGTTGAGCGACGGTCGCGATGCCCGTGGTGTCGCCGCAGAGCGGTGCAACCGGACGACCGGGGCGTTCGACGGTCTGAACTGATCCTGATCAGGCGTCGGGGTGGTAGCTGTCCCGCTTGTGCGTGGTCATCAGCACATCGTCTTTCCAGATTTCGACATGGGTGAATTGGTTGGTCGAAAGCAAGGTGATGCGGGCCATGTCTTCCGCGTCTTCGTCGTCAGCCACGTCGATGTCGCGGGTCTCTGGGGGCGTGGTGGGGCCGTCATGGAGTTGCAGGCAGTATCGCGGCACGGCTGACCTCTTCCGGTAGAACCTGATGGATGATGGGCGGTGGATTATAGCAGCCAAGCTTGTTGGATAGCCAGCTATCAGGCCCGGACTTCCATCAGTTCGCTGATCCGCGTCGTATAACGTGGCGATAGGTTGGCCGCGCGCGTTGACCAAGCGGTGGTCTTGCTGATCCCGCCGGGTTTGACCGTCCCACGACCGTATTTCGAGTTCAGCCCGTCCAGAGCCGTCATCAGCTTCTCGGACTTGATTGGATCGACGGTTGGGAGAAGGTCGCGGGGCACATCGGCTTCAGCCTTCAAGTCCAGCAGGATCACGCCAGCCTTGGCGTAGCGTGGCCCCTGTTTCCATACTGACCGCCCTGCTGCTGTCGCTTGGCTGATGATGGCGAAGCTGTCCGCCGTTGGCTCGATGGGGAAGGCCCGTTGGCCGTTATACCAAGGCGATCCGTCATGGGCGTGGGTGTGCATGAATACCTGCATTCCCGAGGCCACCAGACCGTGCTTCCGGCATTTCTCGGCCGCTCGCAGGGCGTGGGCGGCAAGGGCTTCTCGCATGTCTGTCCACGTCTCGACGGGTCTACCGAACATGCGCGTGACGCTGACGGTTTTCTTGTCGGGCGTGGCTTCAGACATGGGCATGCAGGACAGGCCAAGGAGTTCGGCGTGGGTGCGCTGGCCGGTGACGGTCATCAGTTTCCTGACGGCGCCAGAGGGCAGGGCGGTAAACTGCTGGACCGTGAAGATGCCCATGTTGTTCAGCTTGGTGACCGACGCTCGTCCGATGCCCCAAATGTCGCTGATGTCCATGGCTTCGAAAGCTTCGGCCCTGATCTTGGCGTCGCTCATATCGCAGACGCCGCGCATGGATTTCTCGGTCTTGGCCCGTTTGTTCGCCAACTTGGCAAGGGTCTTCGTGGGGCCGATCCCGACGCAGGTGGGGATTTTGGCCTCGGTTCTTACCCGGTCGCGGACACGCCGACAGTGATCAACGATGCCCGGATCATCGTTGGGAAGTTCGAGGAACATTTCGTCTATCGAGTATGGTTCGACGTGCTGGAATTCGTCGGTCAGGACTTCGAAGACCCGGCGGCTCATATCGCCGTAGAGGGCATAGTTGCTGCTGGCTGCGATGACGTTTTTCAGTTCTGGCTTTCTCTTCGCCAGATGCCAGACCTCGCCCATTTTGATGCCGAGAGCCTTGGCTTCATCTGATCTGGCGACGCAGCAGCCATCGTTGTTCGACAAGACGACGACCGGTTTGCCGATCAAGCGCGGGTTGAAGGCCCTTTCACACGATACATAGAAGCTGTTGCCGTCGATCAGTCCGAACATCAGATGTCGGTCCTGATCAGGGCCGAAATGACCGCCCAGATTTCCACGTCTTCGGACAGAGGCAGCGGGGACTGATCAGACGGTTCGATCCACCAGCGACCTTCGTTCTGTGACAGGGTGGCCAGCACGACATCGCCGTGGACGAAGGCGACGCAAATCTTGCCCGACGAAGGCTCTGTGTCGGTCGAGACGACAAGGATATCGCCTTCGTGGATGCCCCTTGAGCGCAGCCCGTTGCCCCGGACGCGGACGGCGTAGCGTTGGGGCCGGGTCAGGTCGAGATAGTCAAACAGGTTGGGCACGCCTTCGACGTGATCCTGCGCCGGGCTTTGGAAGCCCGTCGTTTCGTCCCCCTTGTAAGCCTTCTCTCCCATATGAGAACGTATGGGGAACATTCGGAGCGGCTGGCAAGTGCGATTGACTCGCACCCTGTGGGAAGATGCCTGTCAACCGAGGACGAAACCCTGTCGGTCAGGCCACTGGCCTACTCTTCCTTGAAGTCCGCGCCCATCGTCTCTTCCATCGTCAGGCCCGCTTCCGATCCGGCTGTCATAAAGCCGATGGCGCACAGCATCGAGCCAGCTTGGGCCGCTTCCGATGCTTGCTTGGCTTCGTTGACGGCCGAAGGGCGCACATCGCCGTTCAGCACTTTGGACATCTGGTCGAAAGCCGAAGCCTTGGCATAGTAGGCGTTGCGGCAGGTTTCGATGGCCTCTTTGAACTTGGCTCGCTTGGCGGACGGGATCGTATCGGGGACCGAAATGCGCCCGACGTTTGACGCGGCCTCTGAACAGATGGTGTCGGCCTGTGTGACCTGCGAATACAGGTCATAGACGTTCGGGTTCCGGCGACCGGCGACATCAGCAACGTATCCAGAGGCGGTGTCACAGCCCGAAACTTGGGTCGCCACCTGCGTCCACAGGCTTTGGGCTGCTGCGGCGATGGCGGGCTTTTGAGCGGCGAGAGCGGCGGCGGCGCGTTCGTTGTCTGCCTTTTCCTGACCTGCTTTATCAGCAGCCGATTTCTCGGCGGCGGCGGCCTCGGTGGCTTGGCGGGCTGCAAGTTCTTCCGGCGTAGGTTTCGGCATGATCGAACCGGCGATTATCAGCACGACGAACGAAATGCCCATGCCGATGAGGGCGCGTTTGCGTGTCCCCATCTTCACAGCCTTGATCGGCCTTATCAGGCAAACGAAGGCGAGAACGAAGCCTATCATCGCCGCAAGGCCAAGCAGCCCACCAACCGTTTCCATGAGAATCCCCCTCCGCATCCAGCGGTTGCGGGAATCTGGTAATCTATCGTTCGCTGATCGGCCAGACCGGATTTCACGCCTCGGCCCTAAATATCGGTATGAATCCTCACGTCTTCGTCTGCGCTCTCGACTACTTTCAGGCCGCTGATTTTTTCACCTTCCTGATCGGCAAGGCGGTCAACTTCCGAGACATTCGGGGCGGTGGGGATCGTGGATTTGGCCGGTGGAACGGTGAAACCGTCGCCTTCAGCCGTCTCGGGGGCGAACTGACTGATCTGGCCGACATCGTGATGGTCGTTGAGATCGCGGACACCGAGGCGGCGGCCCTTTTCAAGACATTCTGGTCCGAAAATGCGGTCCATGTAGGCCCCGAGGACCAAGAAGAGGCCCTTCGCCGCAATGAATCGACAGAATACGACTGACACCGACAGCTAACGGGTCCGCCCCGATAAATATCCGATGAGGTTTCTTACGCCAAGTCGGGCCAGTGTTGGCATGTCTACAGAGCGGGAACTTCTACAGGCTCTGTAGAGGATACGCATGTCGTTTCAGATTATTGCCGCAAGGCACCCCCACGATAAGGATTTCCCTCGCGCACACGGCGTAAACGTCCGTTTGAGCTTGTTGAACGGGACGTTCTATTCACATCAGCCCTATCCGTTCCATCAGGAATATGCCGGGAACGAATACATCCCGCTGCATGATCGCGCGCCGAACACGCACACGGGCACGAACCAGCTTCGCACGGTCATTGACGACCATGTGTCGATGCTCTTTGGCGATGGTCACTTCCCCGAGGTGGACACGGCCAACGCTGTCGTTCGCAAGGCGACCAAGGACTTCATCAAAGACGTGGGTCTGGTCGAGCGCATGCGTGAGGCGGCCCGTCTTGGCTCGGTTGGCTCTGTCGGCATCCACCTGAAGGTTCTTCAGCGTCCGGGTGGTCCCGCGCGCATGTTCGTGGACGTTCACACGACCGCCTACCTGACGCCGGAATACGACGAATATCGTGGTGCCCACTACATCACCTTCGAAAACGGCGTTGCCCAAATCGTCCGCGCTCCGCTGGACGTTCTGGGTGGCTGGATCAGCCAAGCATGGGTCTACATCGGCGGCTTCGCTGCTCCCGTGGACAAGCTGGCTAACTCGGCCAACATCCCGACCGCAGGGTGGGCGAGGCGACTGCTACAAATGCCCTGAACCGGAACGCGGACTTCTCCCGTGGCGTCGTCACCGGCCAAATTCCGGCCAACTGGAACGACTGGTCTTCGGGCAGTCTCAACTCTCTGACCAACGGCCTCGTCTCATCGTTTGGCCTCCGCTTTAATCTGGCTGCTGGTCAAGATCGCGGCATCTCTCAAAACGTCACGTCGGGAAGCCCCGGCTGGCACGTCGTCGAATCCACGGTCACTCTTGAGGCCGGTTCTTTCCCCGGCTCTGGCGTCCTGATCCAATGCTTCGATAGCAATGGCGTCGAACAGTCGAACGCACAGCTTCGTTTCGCCGAACAGCCTGACAGCACCGGCGCCGTTCAGGGCAGCGGCTCTGTCGGTCGCACCTACCGCTACAGCTTGCTCTTCAATGCACCAGTGACGGTTCGACAGTTCAACATCTACGCAATGGGCGGTTGGTCTGGATTTGGGTCAGTCGCGGCGAAGTCGATTGTCTTCCACGAAGCCAAAATCCGCATCGCCACCGCAGCGGAGATTCAGGTGGGTGTGGCCTCGGTCGGGACCACCCTGAAGGCTCGGATGGACAACACCGACACGGTGATCCTCAACTTGCCCGCGAACTACGCCGCAGCGTCGTCCTTCAACTCGATCAAGACCGAAGTGGAAGGCGCCCGAAATGGCTCTGGCTCTCTTGGCTCGCAGCTTACCAGCATGCGCCAGACCGTTACGGACGGGCTGAACCTGAAAGTCGATGCCACCGAATACAACACGCTGAAGGCCGAAATCACGAACGCTCGGAACGGTAAGCCGTCCGTGTCTGCGCTGCTGGCTGAAATGCGTCAGGCCACGGTCGATGGCGACAACGCCTCGGGGCTGCGCCTGAACACCATGGAAGCGGCTACACGCTCGCTTCCGAACCTGATCAAGAACAGCGACTTTACGAACGGCCTGACTAAATGGGAACGTGACGGCGCGGGACCGGCCAGCGACATCGGAACTTACTATCACGCCACCCTTGGAACGATTGGGTGGATCAAGGGCGCGGTTGGCTACATCGCGTCGGATTTCTACCCGATCAATTCCGGCGATGCGGTCAGCCTATCCTTCGAGGGCGACCGTGGCGGCGGCGACGGCAACGCCTCAATCCAATGGCTCCCCGGCTACGCACAAGCCGGGCACGTCGCAATCCCTACGACATGGGGCGTCCGCGCCAAATCGGAAAACAACGTCGCTCCCGCAGGAACGACGCACTTCCGCGTGGTTATCGGCAAGGGCACGGCGACCCAAGTCCACTTCACGCGCGTCAAAGCTAACTATGGGTCTGTCGCCACCAACTGGTCGAACGAAGCTACGGCTTTCGACACGAACGCTCGGATCGGCGAGGTCGAAAGCGTTACATCTAACGGCACATTCGCGACCGCGACCCGCGTCAACGATCTTCAGGCGACACTTCAGACCCGTAATAACCTCTGCCCTAATGGTAGCTTCGAAAACGGCCTAACCGGTATCACTGGACCGGCTGGTCTGTTCGTCGCGAATAATGGGTGGGGGCCGCATGCCATCGCCTACAATCCGGGCGATCAGACGCATGTTGTCAACTTCCCGAAGTTCGACGTGTTCGGGAGCAACTATTACACCATCAGCGGCGACACGATCCTTTTCGCGTCGTCGGGGCATGTCGCGTATCTGGACCTCATCTTCTTCGACAGCGCGGGCAACGTCTGCGGTGATGGTCCCGAAAAGCCGATTTATAGCCAGCACGATTTCAGCAACGCGCCATCTCGTCTGCAAGAACACGCCATCGCGACGCTGGCGCCCTCAAACGCAGTCAGGGCGCAAGCCCGTGCTGTCTTCGGCGGGACCGGCATCAACGCGCTGGGTGTCCGCCGGGTCAAAGTGGAAATGGGCGGCCTTCCGGCCACGCAATACACGTCAGAAGCCTCTGACGTTCAGACGACTGCCCGTGTCACGCAGACCGAGAGCGCGACCGCCACTCTCAACGGTAGGATTTCGGCTACGGCTGGCCTGACGGTCCAAGCTGGCACGCAGATCGCGGGCATGAAAATCCATGCCTCTGACGGCACTGACACGCCAGTCTCGGCCATCGACTTCCAAGCTGGTGTCCTGCGAGTTTGGTCACCTGACCAAAACACCGGGATCGCGCCTTTCGAAATCCGAAACGGAGGCGTCCGTATGAAGTCGGCCTTCGTGGACCGTCTGGCTGTTGGCACGTCGATCACGCTTGGCTCGGGTGTTCCGTGGAAGGTTGCTGTTCAACCTCTCGATCTGAACGTCACCGATGGCCAGAACGTCAGCTTTGGCTTTGACCTCGGGAACAACCCGACGCTGGCTTTCGCCGGAAACAACCTCGCTCCGCTCAATGCGGGCGAGACCTACAGCCTGTATGCCGAAAACCTGTCGCCGACTGGCTTCATCGCCCGTCTGAAAATCTCGACGCCAGCCACACCAGCGAACCTCGGGACCGGCTGGCTCGGTGCGAACGCCAACGGCCCGACCAGCCATCACATGTTTATCGACCAATACGGCGGTCGGTCTACGACGGGCGGCTACAACGTCCGGGTCAACGGCTACAATCGCATCTATCGGAACCGGTTCAACACGCCGCCGAACCAGCCCCAGCCTGAATACATTTACGATGATCCTTCCGAGACTCTGAACGGATCAACCTACATCACCGTTTTCGGATGGAATGGCGGCGCGTGGGTCGAACTCGATACGATCTACATTGAGCCGTTGTATATGTCTGGGACCGGCTATTCGGACCAATACTTCGACGTGTCGCAATCAGTTCCGACCGGGACCAATATCTCTCATATTGGCGTTGCGGTGACGTATAAGACCTATGCTGAATCTTATGTCGGAAGCCTCGCCGTGGATTGGCAAACTCAAGGGTCCGGTGGGGGCCTCCGCTCGGCCACGCCGAACGGCCAAGTGTCCAGCGTCACAATCCGTCCTCGCTCCTAAATATTGGTATGACGACGCTCTACACCTACGCCCGCTATTCGCTCGAAGCCGACTGTCTGGCGTTCGAAACCGAAGTGCCCGAGGGGCTGCTCGCTTGTGCGTGTGGGCGCCTCCGTTCGGCCTCCGAACTCTTTGACGCCAGCGACTACGACGAACTGGTTGGCGACTGGCGTTGCATCATTTGCTTCTCGGCAATCGACCGGGCCGAAGCCATCGCAGCCGATCAGGCAGCGGCTCCCGCGCCGTCGTGGTCGCCTGACTGTCAGCATGGGAATGCGATCAGGGCTGAACGCTGGCGACTACTGATGGCCTCTGACTGGACAGAGTTTCCGCGCTCACCACTGACCGAAGCGCAGCGGGACGAATGGGGCGATTACCGTCAAGCGTTGCGCGATCTGACGGCGACGTTCGCCTGTCCGACCGATGTCATCTGGCCGACACCACCAGCCTAAATATTCCCATGACAACTTCCCCTGAAACCTACCCGCAAACTCTCGAAGAGGCGCAAGCCGTCGTGGATCAGATCGCCGCTGCTGAACGCCTGAAGAACCTCTACGAACTGGATGTTCTGAACGAAGCGACCGCCGCTCTATCCGATTTGGCTGAAGACGCTCGGGCTTTGCTTGCGCCTATCGCCGCTCGCTCCATCGCCTCGGAAGACATTGGCCGCCTTAACGGTCTGCTTTTCCAGATCGACCAAGCGTCGGCCTCCGCATTGAACCGGGCCACGCAGTTAAAATACGTCCTGAACGCACCGCCTCCGACGCCGATGCCGGTGCTTCCGACGCCCCCCGCGACCTGAACCGGCTTATCAGCCCCGCCGATAAATACTGGCATGGCTGACCTCTCTCACATCCACGGGCAAGACTTGACCGTTTCGGCGACCGGCGGGCTGCTGCTTACGAGCGGCACCGAACACGGTCAGCAGCGCGTCATCCGCCGGTTGATGACCAATCCCGGCGATGACCAATGGACCCCCGAGTATGGCGGCGGCGCACCCGCCTTCGTGGGTTCCACCGCCTCCGCTGACCGCATCCGTGCGGCCTTCCTGAAGCAGATGCGGATGGAAGCCACCGTGGACCAGTCCGTCGCACCGAGGGTCACCGTCTCCGCTCAACCGAACGGCACGACCACGGCCACGGTCGAATATCGGGATGCCCAAGGCGTCACGTCCCGCACCACAATTCCAATGGGGGACCGCTGATGGCTCTTGAACTTCGAAACCACGATCAGATCGTCAACGCGGCTGCGGCCATCGCACAGCAGTCGTGCCCTGATTTGACCGACCTGTCGCCCGGCTCTTCGTTCCGCGCCTTGCTTGAGGCCGCAGCCTTCAACAGCGAGTGGCAACAGTTCCTGACCGTGGCCGTGCTGCGCCAGACCCGCGCCGCGACCAGCCGGGGTGAAGACCTCGATTCCTATTTCGGCGATTTCGGCCTGACGCGCCTCGGTGCTGTCCCGGCCTCGGGCGCCGTCACCTTCAGCCGCTTCAGCACGACCGGGAACGCTCTGGTTCCGCTCGGTGCCATCGTGAAGACGGTAGACGGCACGGTGTCCTTCACCGTCGTCAAGGACACGGCGAACCCGCGTTGGGACACTGGCCTGAACGGCTACACCATCGCCGGTGGCGTCGCCTCGGTGACTGTCCCTGTCGCTGCGTCCACGCCGGGAGCCTCGGGTAATGTCCGGGCTGGCACCATCACCATGATCGCTTCGGCCATCCCCGGCATCGACGCCGTGGCCAACGCTGCTGGTTTCCAGAACGGGGCTGACGGCGAAGCCGACGAAGCCTTCCGTGCGCGCTTCACGAACTACATCAATACCCGATCACAGGCGACGACCGGCGCGGTCGAATACGCCGTGGCTTCGGTCCAACAGGGCCTGACCTTCAAGATCGTCCAGAACGTCGATGCAGCGGGCAACGTCGCCCGAGGGTCGTTCGTCATCTTCGTGGACGATGGCACAGGATCACCGCCCGATGCCCTGATGTCTGCGATCCATACAGCCGTTCAGGCTGCGGCTCCGATCAGCATGCCGTTCTTCCTCCTTCCGGCGAAGGTCGTCACGGCCAACGTCTCGGTGACGATCAAGGCCAAGCCCGGCTACTCGAAGGCATCGCTGATCGGCGCGGTCGCCGCTGCGATCCAAGACCACATCAATACCCTCGGTGTCGGCGAACCCCTGTCGTTCTATCGACTGGCCCACGTCGCCCAAGACACGGTTGAGGGCGTCCAGAGCGTCGATACGCTGCTGCTGAACGGACACACGGAAAACCTCGGCGGCGAACCCAACCAATCGGTGCATGCCGGTAGCATCGCGGTGTCCTGATGGCTGTCGGGGATCGTGATTTCTTCAAAGACCTGATGCTTCACCACCAGCTTCCCACGGGCTGGTTCGATGAAGACGGACAGGTCATCAACGCCGTGTTGGACGCGCTGGCGACGGCGCCCGCGTTCGACTTCGACCAACTTCTCTACGTCGCGCAGCAGAACCGGTTGGCCACCGCCACCGAGATGAACCTTGACCTGATCGCCGAAGACTTTTTCGGCAAAGGCATGTTCCGCCGACGCAAAGGGGAGGGCGACGACAGCTATCGTAGCCGCATCGCGGCCGAACGGCTCCGTCCCCGCGCGACCCGCCAAGCGATGATCAACATGATCACCGATCTGACCGGCGTCGCCCCCGTCATTTTCGAGCCGGGCAACGTCTCCGACACGGGGAGCTACGGCTACGACATGGCCTATGGCGAGGCGGGCGCATACGGCTCGCTGAACCAACCCTATGAGTTCTTCATGACCGTCACCCGCCCCTTGGGGCAGGGCATCCCCGACGTGGCCGGATACGGCTCCGACGATGGCGCCTATGGCGCGGGGAACATCGAATACGCCTCCCTCGACAACATCGAAGGCGAGGTCACCGACACCGAAATCTATCAGTCCATCGCCCGCACGGTCCCGGCCGGGGTGACCGCGTGGACCGAGATCAAGAGCGGCACATAAGCACCGCCCGATAAATATAAGAAACGACAGGACAGCTAATGGACCGCACAATTGTTTACACGGGGGCGATCCCCCAAGACGCCGATATCCTTATCACGAACCGCAACATGGTCCGTGCCATCGGGCATCTGGCTCGGGGCATCTGGGGCACCAACAGCGTCGCCGCTGGTCTGGACGCCACGCCCGCTTCGCCTCTTTCGCTGAACTTCCGTATCGGTCCCGGCATGGTCACCGTGCTTCAGAGCATCGACGCCACGTCCTATGGCTCTCTGGCCGCCGACAACAACCAGACCGTCAAGGTCGGGTCCATCGACAGCACCACGACTTTCCCGGTCGTCGCCCCCACGACCGCCGGTCGTTCGGTGAAGTATCTGGTTCAAGCTGCATTTGATCAGCAGGACACCGACAACAAGGTTCTGCCCTACCGCAACGCCGCCAACCCGGCGCAGCCGTATGCTGGCCCAGCCAACTCGGGCACGGCTCAACCGACCGTGCGTCGCGAGACGGTTGCCCTTCAGGCGAAGCGCGGCACCGAAGCAGCGACCGGCTCCGAAGCTGTCCCGGCGGTCAGCGCGGGCTATGTGCCGCTGTGGGTGATCACCGTTGCCTTCGGTCAGACGACCGTCACGGCGGCTCACATCACTTCGCACCCGGACGCTCCGTGGACCTCGAAGCTGACGGACCTGTTCGCCAAGATCGACAGCCCCACGTTCGTCGGCACGCCCAAGGCTCCGACGCCTACGACTGCGGACGGCATCGCCACCAAGGCTTACGTCGATGCGATCCTGTCGGGTGCTGGCGTATCGGTTGCTGCTGATCCCAACACCATCGCAAAGCGCAACGGCGCGGGCGCACTGGTCGCCACGTCGTTCATCGGCAAGGCGACTTCGGCTGGCACAGCGGACACCGCGAACAACGCGACGAATGCCCAGAACGCCGTCAATGCACAGACTGCCCAGAACGCGGACAACGCAACCAACGCGGTGAACGCACAGAATGCCCAGAACGCTAACACCGCCAACACGGCGGGTTCGGCCACCACGGCTGGCTCCGCTACTCAAGCCGCAAACGCTGCGAAACTCGACAACAAGAACGCCTCGGTCGCCACGGCGGCTGACACCGTGGTCGTGCGCGACGCGGGCGGCAATGTGAACGCCAACGTCTTCAACGGTCGTGCGACCTCTGCGGCCTACGCCGACTTCGCCGAACGCTTCGAAGCATCTGAAGACCTTGAACCGGGCGACGTGGTGTCCTTCGGTGGTGACAAGGAAATCTGTAAAGCCGGTTGGTCTGGCTCGGTCTTCGGCGTCGTCTCGACGGCACCGGCCTATCTGGCAAACGCCGAAGCTGGCGACGACAAATCCCACCCGGCGGTCGCATGGCAAGGCCGTGTCCCGGTCAAGGTTCTCGGCCCCGTCGAGAAATTTGATCTGCTGGTGATGTCTTCGATCCCCGGAGTTGCCTATGCCGCGAAGGATGCTGTTTCGACCGACGTGTTCGGCCGCGCTCTTGAAGACAAGGCTTCCGAAGGCGTGTCGCTGGTCATGGCCGTGGTGAAGGCTCGAATCTAATGGCCGTCATTTCCGCAGCAGACCGGAACGCCTTGGCGACCGCATACAACTCGCTTCTCGGCACCAACATTTCGATGGTGACGCCCGGCGCCGTGATCGACGACGCCGACTGGACCAGCATGTATGACAAGGTGAAAGCCGCCTGTGATGCCGCAGGGCGTCCGTGGGCAGGTCCGAACCGCGCCAGCCTTACCCTCGGCCTTCCGATCACGCTTCAGGCTTGGCCGATGCCGGGTGATGCGATCCCCGACGCCCAAACCCTTGGCTTCGACCGCACAACGTCATGGACTGCCCCGAGCGGTGTGAATTCCGTGATGTTCAACTGGATCGTCGCCGGTGGCGGCGGTGGCGGGGCAGGAACCGAATACGGCAATGGCGGCGGCGGCGGCGGCGGCGGATCGGGTGGCTTTGGCCGCTACATCGAAGTCCCCTGCAAGCCGGGCGACAAGTTCGTCTTCACCATTGGGGCAGGTGGCATTGGTGCTGCTACCCCGACCGTCAACGGCAAACCAAGCAACAACCTTCCAGTCCGCGACGGATCATTGGGAGGCCAGACGACTGTCACGCAGAACGGCGCCGTGATCTTCACCGCCACCGGCGGCGAAGGCGGCATCACGTCGAGGAACACCAATCAGGCGGCCCAAGTATCACAAGGCGGCACTGGTGGTCTTCCGAGCGGCCTGACGGGTCAGCTTGGCCCCGGTGGGACTAACGACCGCGCATCGACCTTTGGGGGCGGTGGGGCGCCGGGTCCGACACAGGGAAGCTTCGGCGGCGCCGGTGGCCTTGCTGGTGGTGGTGGTGACCGCGTGACCGGCGCATCGGCTGGGAAGGCCGGGGTCGGCCATGGATCGGGCGGCGGCGGTGGCGGCTGCAAAGATCGCTATGACGGCGGTGGATATTGGTTCGGTGGGCAAGGGGCCAACGGCTTCGTTGAAATCACCTTCCCGAGCCAAAGCGCAGTTGGGGGAACCCCGGCCGCGATCAATACCACCTACAACACGACTGCGCCGGTGACGGCGGGTGGTTCGACCGGCGGTGGCTACACCGGCGGTAGCCGGGGAAATGGCCTCGAAAGCTTCGTTGTCACGATGCAGAGCGTCTGATGACGACGGCTTCAGACAACAGAATTGGCGAGCGTATTGCCAGCCTTGAAACCGAGGTGAAGGGCATGACGACCGCTGTCGAGAAACTGACCGGGAAGTTCGATGAACTCGGGGACAAGATGGCGGACAAGATCGCCACCGAGGTCGCCCATTCGAAGAACAACATTATGCAGGTGGTGAACACCAAGGCTGATGAGGCCATGACCAACCATCGTCTGACCAACCTTGAACGGGATATGGCGACGAAGGCCCCGAACGAATCTTTCAAAGAGATTCGCACCTTCATCATCGGCGCGTGTCTGCTGGTGCTGGTCGCGTTCGGCGGCGGCGTCACCGCGCTGGTCTTCAACTCCAACAGCAACACGGCCAAGACCGAACGGGCGGCGCAGGTCCAGCAAGTTCCGGCGCCTGTCGTCGCGATGGTGCCGAAATGATCCCTTTCATAGCCGCAATCGCAGCCAGCCCGATCTATTCGAAGCTGGCTGGCTGGACCGCCATCGTCATCGCGTGCATCGCCATCATCTGGATCGGTGCGGCGCACATCAACCATAGGGTCGAGACGTGGAAAGCCGGGGTGGTCGAAGCCGCCCACGCCGAAATTCGTGAAGAGCAACTGAAGGAAGGGCTTGCCCACGCAGAGAGTGTGGCCACCCTGAACCGTCGCCTCGCAGAGAGCGAAGCCCGGTTTAACGAGAGGGCCGCAGCCCGTCAGTCCGCCATCGTAAGCCAGACGCGGACAGCAGAGGCCAACGTCAGGCAACAGATTGCAGAAGGCGACATCGTTGCCGGGGCACTGTCACCGGTGACCTTGGCGGCCATCGACCAGTTCGAACTGATGGAAGCGGATCGCATCCGGGCGGGCCGATAAATACCGGCATGAAAGCCCTGATCTGTCTCGCCCTGTCCGCCCTTGTCCTCGGGGCATGCGCCACCGCTCCCACGCCCACCGTCATCACCAAGACCAAGTTGGTCCCGGTGTCCGTGGACCACGATCTGTTCGGTCTGGACCTCTGCCCGTCGTGGCCCCGGAAGGCGGACTTCATCGTCGCCGGGACCGACGAAGAGGGGCTGTCCTACCTGACGGCGGGCTATCTGGCCTACCGATGCGAGCGCGAGGCAAGAATTTCTGCGGGCGAGCGACAGCGCGAAATCGAACTACAGATCACCCGCGACGGGGCCGCGCGCCCCTGACCGAGGGACCGGGACCAACTACAGATTCCCGATCCTGAATACTCACGGCAAATCCTGTGTATTCGCGGTGCCCGCCGTTGTTCAGGCGAGGCCGTGACAACCACCCCTCCCGGCCTGTCCGCGCCCGCCGTTGTTTGGGTCGGGGAGGTGCGAGTATTTGCCCTCTCCAAAGCATCGCGGCTATTTCGTCGCCAGTATTTGAGCATTATAGGCAGTAAAAGGCGCCGATAGACAGTCTTGGGCAAGAAAAGTGCGCGACAATGCTTGACGCCAGCGCGGGGCCGCGTATGTTCAGGTCATCGGCGGCGGCAACGTCACTGATCCGGGGCCGCATTGCCCCGGTGTAAGCGTAAATCGGCTACCCCGGCGGCCCTGTTCTTTGTCTTCCACCTTGGAACAGGGCCGCCATCACTCATAGGAACTCAAATGGATACCTTTATGGTCCCTTCGGACCAGACCGATGACGTGCGCCTTTGGTGCGCCACCAACGCTCCGACCGCCGTCATGGGGGAGGGGGCCGTGTCCCTGAACTTCGAGGACAGTTTTTTCTTCCAAATGCGCTGGTTCCCCGGCTGCAAGCTGATGGAGCAAGGCGTCTGATGATCAAGTCGATCACCGAAAACACCGTCGAAGTTTGGCGGCACACAAGCAGCGAGTGGAAATCGGTCACCGAACTTCATCTTGAGATGGTCGGGATCGAGCCGACCGTAGCGATTTCGGTCGATACCGTGCGGAGCCAGATCAAGGCCCTGACCGAAGCGGGCGTGCTTGAGCGCGCCATGTTCTACGAAGGCGTCCCCAAATACCGGACCCATGAGAACATGACCGGGGAGGCGGGCAACCTTTGCATCCGTCTGAACCGCCAGATGGACGCGACCGGCGGGGACTACCCCTATGGCAAGCGCGCAGGGGCCTTGTCGGATGACCCGCGCCGAACTCGAAGCCGCCTACGACGCGATGAAGGCCCCCTCGGGCAATCTCTCTTTCATGGTCAACAACACCGAAGCCTATCGCGCGCAGCTTCGCGACATGCTCCCCGGTCGTCACTGGATCGGCGCCCACAACGACGGGCAAGCCCTGATGAGCGTCTATATTCCCGAGGATGCGCGCCTGATCGCCATGTGCATTTTTGCCGGTGATGACATTCAGGACGGCACGCCGCCGCACCCGATGAAGATGGATCACTACATCGAACACTGCCGAAAGCATGGCGAGTTCCCTTGGGACGCGGGCGAATGACTACGGCTACCAGACCCGCGCCCGAGGAACTTAAGGTGACGCAGCACCAAGCTGCGGTGTGGGATCACATCACCGAAGAATGGCTTACCGTGGCCCAGATTCACGGCCTGATGGGAGTTGGGTCGGAGCCGGTTCACGTCGCGCTGAACACCGTCAAGAACACGGTGAAATGGCTGCTGGACCTCGGTGTCATCGTTCAGGCGCCAAACATTACCCCGGCACGCTACCGTTTCGAAAAAGCGATCTGGGATGACGATTACGCCGGGCGATATGCCGTGGTGCTGAACCAAGCGGTGACCTTCTACGAAGGACTGGACGAATGACGGACGAGTCCATCGCGACCATTGCGGAAACCATCACCGAAGCCATTGAGGCGCGGGAGAGCGCGCATCGAGAGGTCGCGGCGGTCGCGACCACGCTCGATATGATCTACCGTCTTCGATACGACGCGACAGAGGCGGCAAAGAGAGCCGACGTAGCCCCGGTGAAGGGCCTGTGGTTCCTGTCGCCGGTCACGACCCGAGACAACACGATCCGGCACGTTCGAAAGAGCATGAACGCCATCGTGGGCATCGGCCACTGGTGCGAATTCGTGGATGCCGATGGACCCGGTTTTTTGGTCACGGGCGACCGCATCGCCCTCGCCAGACTTGTGGCGACAGAGGATTGGCAGGTCTGCCCGGCGCCTCTCGTTTTCGTCCAGATGGCGATGGAGCAAAATCCGCAGCCCTACATCTGGCAAACGATCTGATGGCCCGCAGCTTCGAAGAGACGTTCATGCAGCCGGGGCAGAAGACGTTCTTCAGGCCCATGGGCGACGACACTGTGGTCCATAGCCAGACGACCACACAAGACGGGAACCACATTTGGAGACACGTCGATTATTGGCCCGAGGCCACCGCCATCGAAATCAGGATCGCGCAGCCGTGCGACCGGACAGTGGTGATAGACGGCGCCCACCGAATGCCCAAACTGGCTAAATAGTTGTGCCGGGAGAGGTCATAGGCTCCCGGTATTCTCCGATTGTGTTGTGTGGGGAGGTCGGGGTTCGCCCCGGCCTCCCTTTGCATTCCGCTAAATATTGGATGACACCACGGTCCTGTAAAAAGAAGGGTGCCCTTGGCCAGAACAAGGTCCGCGACCTGTTCCGCGCTGTCTGGCACTGGCTTCATCCCGACGACATCACGTCCGCGATCATGGGCGCCAACGGCGCCGACATCGTGCTGACCCCGGCGGCGCGGGCCGCTGGCGCGAACTACAGCGTCGAGGTCAAGAAGCGCAAAGCCTTCGCCATCCTGACCGACTTCAAACAGGCCGCCCGGCATCATCCTGACCGGGAACCCCTGCTGTTCTTCGAAGAGGATCGGGGGACGCTGATGGTCCTGATGAAAGCCAGCCATTGGGCCGATCTTGAGCGGAGGGCGCAGCGATGATCCGGCGCGTCCTCGCAGCGATCTGGTCCGCGATCCTCGCGATACTCTGGTTCATCAACGTCTTGGAACCCCCGGTGAAGGACTGCGCCCCCATGCTGTCCCTGTCGAAGGTCTACATGTGGCTGATGGTGCCTCTGACGGTCGTGGCTGTCCTGACCCCCGGCAACGCCGACATGGTGGTGGCTCTGTCTGGCATGTCCCTCGGGATCGGGAACTATGCCTTCCGCCGGTTCATGCAAGTCAAGACCAAGACCGGCGGCTACGCCTTGGCTCCGGTCAAGGAAGAGGACGACGCAGCGGCGTCCTGACGGCGAATAACGGCATCCAAGACGGCGTTGGCCTTTTCATCACCGTTGAGCATCCCGGCGCGGATCGGCGCATTCATATCGACCTCCGTGCCATCGGACAGGGTGACGGTCGTCAGGTTCTTCGTCAGATCGTATTCCGCGATGATGTTGCCCGAGTTGTCGAACTTGGCCCCGATCATCCCCCCGGCAAGCGTCAACGAAAACGTCTTTTCCGGCTCGCCACCGCCTCTGTCCTCATAGGCGCAGCGCACTTCGGCCACGACACCCTTCAAGGCGTCCATAACCTTCAGACGGGCCGCCTCGCGCGTTGCCTTGTCCGGGCTGGCAATGGCGTCACGCATTTCCATGACCCGGCTGGCGTGTTCCGCCGGGCTGACCCACCCTCGGGCCTTGGCCAAGGCTTGTTCAAGCGGCTCAAGTTTGGCCGTGGCTGTCTTCAGGGCCTCGCTCAACTCGTTGAACCGGGCTTCGGCCATCGGGTTGTCAGGATGCTTCAGATAGATGGCGTAGGCATTGCTCGCCATCGTGTCTGCGTCGGCAATGGCCTTCTTTTGGTTGGCCACCTGATGGACCAGCGACAGGCTGTCATCAGGCCGTTTGAAGTGCCGATCATCGAGCGCACGGGTCAGCACGACATCGAGGGCTGCTTTCTCGAAGGGATCGTATCGGAACGTCTGGTTATACGGGCATCCACGGTGCTGGTTTGCGTTCGAACATTGGTAGGCGCGGGTGTTGTTCGGGAGGGTCCGCAGATACATGCGGCTCTCGCAGTGATCACAGACGATCAGGCCAGAGAACAGGTTGACGGCCTTGCCGGATTCGCGCCCGCCGGTCAGCTTGCGCCCGGCCAACTGCGCCCTTGCCTTGGCCACCAGTTCCGCCGGGACAGCCCGTTCGTAATAGCCCGGATGGAAGATGCCGGGGGTCTTCACCCGACCGGGATTGTTGCCCCCGGATAGGTAGTCGCCTTCCGCAGCAGGGGAGGTCAGGCAGTAGCGGGCGTTAGATTGATCCCAAGTCGAGGTTCGTCCCCACGTCGGCACCTTGTCGTCATTCAAACGCTTGGCGATCATCCGCACACCGAGGCCATCAGCGGCCAACTGGTAAATCTTCCTGACCGTCGCGGCGTGGTGATTACAGACAAGACGACCGTCCTCGGTGATGTCGATCCAGCCCGGCACCTTGCGGGTGATCAGCGGGCCATCTTCGAGGTTCAGCTTGCGACCCCAAGCCTTGCCCACCTTGTCCGAAAGGTTCTCCGAATAGTCGTTTGCGGCCTTGGCGCCGATCAGGACTTCGAGCGAGTCCGCGAGGTTCTTCCCGTCGAAGCTGGCTTCGTCATACAACTTGTCAGGGGAGACGGTCGCGAACAGCACCCCGGCGTCGGTCATGTCCTCCAACCAGCGGCGGGTCTTCTTCACAGGTTGCCGTGAGAGCCGGTCCAGCTTTTCGACGCAGATGATCGTTCCGGGTGAAATCTCACCGGCGCGGGTGCGGTCGGCCAGCTTCCCAAGGTTGCCCGAGTTCAGGTGGTCGCCGGTCCACGCCGAACGGCCCTTGTCCTCGATTTCGTCAATGACATTCCAACCCTTGCGGAGGGCGAACGCGCGGCAATCGTGCTGCTGACGCTGAAGGCTATCGCCGTTCTCTTGTCGCTTGGTCGAGAAGCGAAAATACAAAATGCAATCGGTCATGCCCACCGGAATGACTGATGTAGAACCGGTTAGCAAGGCCAGCCATGTTCGCAACCTTTGTACGGGTTGATGGAGCGGTCGAAGCCGATGTCGGGACTGTCGTTCCGGGCGATGATGGTGCGGGCGTGTTCGGGCGTGAGGGTGGTGCGCAGCGGCGCGGCCTCTGCGTCGTCGTTCGTCCAGCCGTCGTCGAACGACTCATGCTGCTCGGGCTCGTAACGGCCTGTGGCATTCGAACGCGCGCCTCTTCCCTTGGCGGATTTCATGAGACGGAGGATGGATCAGAAAAGAGAACAAAGCAAGAACATTTGTTCTGCATGTCGTTCGCAACAAGCCAAACATAAGACACAGTTTCAGTTGCTGTATGGATATGGCGCCGCTAATGGCGAACCTTAGTCGAGGAGTTTCGCATGACGATCAGACATCTGGCGGCCCTGTCCCTTTTGGCCCTGCTGGCCGCCTGCAACCGTCCGGGCGAGGCGCCGGTCACGGCGCCTGCCGCCGAGGCCGAAGCCGCCGTGGCGCTGAAGGCGCCCGCCGGCGTCTATGCGCTGGATCCGACCCATGCGAC
>Ga0265296_1001139_pt1 | contig 32478 bp, 20 predicted proteins | sample MunlanPumphouse1_FD_189073 | JGI IMG/M metagenome (GOLD analysis project Ga0265296, IMG submission 189073) | Groundwater microbial communities from a municipal landfill in Southern Ontario, Canada - Pumphouse #1 | ecosystem: Environmental > Aquatic > Deep subsurface > Groundwater | place...
GCTCACCACGGGCGATCTGCCAGGACACCTTGTCCAACAACGGCATAGCGCCGAAAGCAAGGGACACATCGCTGAATTTGAGCAGGGTCATACGCTTCTCCAAAAACTGGGCGCGCATTCTACCTGAGTTGGGGGGTGAAGCGGCCGGCATTTTCATGCCCGACACGTTCTGTAGGACATTTCTTGAGAACTTCAGCGAAGCGGCCTGCAAAGCTTTCACCGGCTGCGGGCAAAAGGCTAAGCTAGGGGCAATCAGTGTCGACAGCGTCGGCACTAGTCCTGATTTCTTTGCACGGACGTCTCATGCGCAGTCGCCTTTTCAGCTTTTTATCTTGCCTGCTTCTTTCCTCCACAGCCGTCCAAACCGCCCAGGCAGTGGACCTGACCACCCAACGCCAATATTACGACCAAGCCAAGCGTGCCCTGGCCAAAGGCGATACCGGCCCCTACATGCAATACAGCCAGGCCCTGGCCGATTACCCGCTCACGCCGTACCTGGCCTACGACGAACTGACCGCACGCCTCAAGTCCGCCAGCAATCAGGAAATCGAACAGTTCCTGGCCAAGCATGGCGACCTGCCCCAGGCCAACTGGATGAAGCTGCGCTGGTTGCGCTGGCTCGCCGAGCGTGGCGACTGGAAGACCTTTGAAAAGTACTACGACGCCAAGCTCAACTTCACCGAACTGGACTGCCTGCACGGCCAATACCAGTTGAGCAACAACCTCAAGGCCGAAGGCTATAAGGCCGCCGAAGCCCTGTGGATGACCGGCAAATCCCAACCGGCCGCCTGTGACGCGACCTTTGGCCAGTGGGCTGCCGCCGGGCAATTGACCGAGCAGAAGATCTGGGACCGCACCAAGCTCGCCGCCGAAGCCCGCAACTACCCGCTGGCCAACAGCCTGGTGAAAACCCTGCCCACCCTGGGTACCCAGGGCCGCCTGATGGTGGACGTGGCGCAAAAGCCCGCCATGCTCAGTGACCCCTCGCGCTTCCTGCCTGCCACTGAAGCCATGTCCGACGCCGTCGGCCTGGGCCTGCGCCGCCTGGCGCGCCAGGACCCGGAACAAGCCATGGCCCTGTTGGATGGATATGCCAGCAGCATGCACTTCTCCCGCGATGAAAAAGTGTCCATCGCCCGGGAAATCGGCCTGACCCTGGCGCGACGCTACGACCCGCGCGCCCTGGACGTGATGACCAAATACGACCCGGAGCTGCGTGACAACACCGTCTCCGAATGGCGCCTGCGCCTGCTGCTACGCCTGGCCCGTTGGGAAGATGCCTACCAGTTGACCCGCAAGCTGCCCCAGGACCTGGCCACCACCAACCGCTGGCGCTACTGGCAGGCCCGCGCACTGGAACTGGCCGAGCCGAAGAACCCACAAGCACTGGTGCTGTACAAAGGCTTGGCCAAGGAGCGGGATTTTTATGGCTTCCTTGCCGCAGATCGCTCCCAAGCCCCGTATCAACTGAACAACCAGCCGCTGGTCATGAGCCAGGCGCTGATCAACAAGGTGCGCAACACCCCGGGTGTGCGCCGCGCCCTGGAATTTTATGCCCGTGGCCAGATCGTCGACGGTCGCCGCGAGTGGTATCACGTCAGCCGCCACTTCAACCGTGACGAAATGGTCGCCCAGGCCAAGCTCGCCTACGACATGAAATGGTACTTCCCGGCGATCCGCACCATCAGCCAGGCCAAGTACTGGGACGACCTGGATATCCGCTTCCCGATGGCCCACCGCGACACCCTGGTGCGTGAAGCCAAGGTCCGTGGCCTGCATTCAAGCTGGGTGTTTGCTATCACCCGCCAGGAAAGCGCCTTTATGGATGACGCCCGTTCCGGCGTCGGCGCCAGCGGCCTGATGCAACTGATGCCCGCCACCGCCAAGGAAACCGCGCGCAAATTCAGCATCCCACTGGCGTCACCGCAGCAGGTGCTGGACCCGGACAAGAACATCCAGCTCGGCGCCGCTTACCTGAGCCAGGTGCACAGCCAGTTCAACGGCAATCGCGTACTCGCCTCCGCCGCCTACAACGCCGGCCCAGGGCGCGTACGCCAATGGCTGCGCGGCGCCGATCACCTGAGTTTCGATGTATGGGTGGAAAGCATTCCATTCGACGAACCCGTCAGTATGTGCAGAACGTGCTGTCTTATTCGGTGATCTACGGGCAGAAGCTCAACTCTCCACAGCCGTTGGTGGATTGGCATGAGCGTTATTTTGATGACCAGTAAAAGCAGGTAAAAGCTGCCCGTTTGAAGCTGCAAGTGCCCGCGTTGTGAGACGCGGGCATTTTTTTTAGGGTTCGTCGTGACCATCGCTAAATTGCAGGGCCGCCAGCCGCGCATACAGCGGGTTGGTGGCGATCAGTTGCTGATGGGTGCCCACCGCGACCAATTTGCCTTGATCCATCACCGCAATCCGATCGGCGTTTTTCACCGTGGCAAGGCGGTGGGCGATCACCAGAGTGGTACGCCCCTGCATCAGTTGCGGCAATGCCTGTTGGATCAGATGCTCGCTCTGGGCATCGAGGGCGCTGGTGGCTTCGTCCAGCAGCAGGATCGGCGCATCCACCAACAAGGCCCGGGCGATAGCCAGGCGCTGGCGCTGCCCACCAGAAAGGCCCATGCCGCCATCCCCCAGGTGGGTCTGGTAGCCGTCGGGCATTTGCAGGATGAAATCATGGGCATGGGCAATGCGCGCCGCTTCTTCGACCTGGGCTAGTGTGGCCTTGGGGTTGCCGTAGCGGATGTTTTCTTCAACGCTGCCAAAAAACAGCGCCGGGCTCTGGGATACCAGGGCAAAACAGCGGCGCAGATCCAACGGGTCCAATGCGCTCAGAGGCTGGCCTTCCAGCAGCACTTGCCCCTGTTGCGGGTCGTAGAAGCGCAGCAACAGATCAAAAATCGTTGATTTACCCGCACCGGACGGCCCCACCAAGGCCAGGGTTTCACCGGCATTGATGCTCAGGCTCAGCCCATCGATGGCGTAGCGATCAGGACGTGATGGGTAGGAAAAATGCAGGTCTTGTAGCTCCAGGCGACCACTGACCCGTTCTGGCAGTTTGACCACACCATAGGACGGAGCCTGGATTTCATTAGGCGACTGCAACAACTCGGCAATTCGCTCCGCCGCCCCGGCAGCGCGCTGCAACTCGCCAATCACTTCGCTCAAAGTGCCAAAGGCGCTGCCCACGATCAGGCTGTAGAACACAAAGGCCGCCAGTTCGCCACCGGAGATGCGCCCGGCGATCACATCCATGCCGCCCACCCACAGCATCACGCCCACGGCGCCCAGCACCAGCACAATCACCAAAGTGATCAGCCAGGCGCGCTGCACGATACGCTTGCGCGCCGTGGTGAACGCTTCCTCGACCGTCACGGCGAAGCGCTGCTCATCCTGCACCTGATGGTTATAGGCCTGCACGGTTTTGATCTGGCCCAGGGTCTCGGAGACGTAGCTGCCGACGTCGGCAATCCGGTCCTGGCTCTGGCGCGACAGGCTGCGCACGCGCCGGCCAAAGATCAGGATCGGGGCCAACACCAGCGGCAACGCCACCACCACGATGCTGGTGAGTTTTGGGTTGGTGATAAACAGCAACACAATCCCGCCGATCACCATCAAAGCGTTGCGCAGGAACAGCGACAGGGATGAACCGATCACCGATTGCAGCAAAGTGGTATCGGCGGTCAAGCGTGACTGGATTTCCGAGCTGCGATTGTTTTCATAAAAACCCGGATGCAGGTAGATCAGATGGTTGAACACCAGCCGGCGAATGTCCGCGACCACCCGCTCACCGATCCACGACACCAAATAAAACCGCGCAAACGTGCCCACCGCCAGGCCCAGCACGAGGATCATGAACAGGCCGATGGACTGGTTGAGCAAGTGTGGCGATTGGGTCATGAAGCCCTGGTCCACCAACAGGCGGATGCCCTGGCCCATGGACAAGGTGATGCCTGCCGTGACGATCAGTGCGAGCAACGCACCGACGGCCTGCCAGCGATACGGAGCGATAAAGCGCAGGGCCAGGCGGATGGCGCGGCGTTGACGGGCTGAAAGCATGGAGAGCATCACCTGAGGAAGACAATGCCAAGCCTACACCGCAATCGGATTGAACTTGGGTAAATCACAATGAGTCAGGTTAATTATGCCCGGCAAGACTAGGCCCTAGAGGCTATCGGTCTAAAGTCCGGCTGGAAATCCGGCGCGATTTCTGCTGGACTGGGCATTCGATCCGCCGACGGGCTAAGGAGTTGTAACAGCTCGGTCACGCGGGGGAATTAGAGTAGGTACACAACCTGATGAGGAGACAGGCCATGTCCTTGCAAAACAGCAGCACTGACAAAGTTGAAGTAATCCGCCAGCCACAGCAGTTGCCTTGCTCGTACATCGATGCCCAGGGCCGCGAAGTGCAGATTACCGAAGAGATGATCCAGGGCGCCTGCGCCGAACTGGAGCAGAAACTGGTCAAGCCTGCCCAGCAAGGCTGATACGCCCCAGCTCTTTCAGAACCGGCCCCAGTGGCCGGTTTTTTTATGCGTTTTTTATGCTCCCAGTGCGGCGACGATGCTCGACAAAGCTGGCGACTCACCATTGATCCGCACCTTCAAGCCGTCAATCTCGCGGCGATCCGGGTAGTGCTTGCGCAGCAGGTCGAATGCCTTGCGCTGTTCTTCGACTGTTCCTACCAGGCTACGGCGAAAGTCCGCATCGTCACGGCGCGGGTCGTAGACGCTGCGGCACAACGTCGCCAGGGCCCAGGCCGGGTCGGTGCTGGCATTGAGAGTGACCTCGGCCAGCGATGGCTCGGGCAGCAGGTCACTCAACTGAATGCTCGCCGGTTGCCCAAGGTGCGCGCACAACGCCTGGTAGATCTGCGCCGTGCCGCGCTGCTTGCCGTCGAGGCTGTAGCCGGCGATGTGCGGAGTCGCCAGCACGCACAGCTCGGCCAGCTCGACATCCACTTCGGGCTCGCCTTCCCACACATCCAGCACTGCCTGTAAATCTTCGCGCTCCAGCAACACCTCGCGCAGCGCCGTGTTATCCACCACCGGGCCACGGCTGGCGTTGATCAGCCAGGTGCCCGGCTTGAGCTGCTCCAGACGCTGGCGATCCAGCAGGTGCCAGGTCGAGCCATTGCCGGATTTTTTCAGCGGGGTGTGCAGGCTGATCACATCGCACTGCTCGATGATCTGTTCCAGGCTCACATAATCGCCCTCTTCGGCGACCTGGCGGGGCGGATCGCAGACCAGCACTTTCCAGCCCAGGCCCTTGAGCACCTTGACCAGGCGCCCGCCCACCTCACCGGCACCAACGATGCCATAGGTACGCTGGGTCAGGTCAGCACCTTCGATTTCAGCCAGGGTCAGCAGGCTGCCCAGCACATAGTCCACCACACCACGAGCGTTGCAGCCCGGCGCGCTGGACCATTGGATCCCGGCCCTTTGAAAGTAATCGAGGTCCAGGTGATCGGTGCCGATGGTGCAGGTGCCGACAAACCGTACCGCCGTGCCCTCCAGCAACGCACGGTTGACGTTGGTCACCGAACGCACCAGCAGCACATCGGCCTGTTCAATGGCGGCGCGGTCGATGGCGCGGCCCGGCACCCGGCGGATCTCGCCGAAACCTTCAAAGAACGCATCGAGCAGCGGGATATTTTCGTCGGCAACAATCAGCATGGCAGGCTCCTTTGGCGGACCAGCAGTGTACAGGCACCGGCCCCTGGAACGTTTACAAATCCGCTACACAGGTAATTTCCTGACCTATCCGTCAAGGCGTAGAATGCGCCGTCCTGCGCTCCCCCTTATCGGACATCTGCACGTGAACACTGCCACTTTGCCCCTCTCCCGCCCTGCCCGCGTTCGCCGGGAAGTCTATAGCCTGCTGGCGCTGGCCTTGCCCATCATGATCGGGCAACTGGCAACCACCGCCATGGGCTTTGTCGATGCGGTGATGGCCGGGCGTGTCAGTTCGCGGGACCTGGCGGCGGTGGCCCTGGGCAACTCCATCTGGATCCCGGTGTATCTATTGATGACCGGAACCTTGCTGGCCACCACCCCCAAAGTCGCCCAGCGCTTCGGCGCCGGCAGCCACACCGAAATCGGCCCGCTGGTACGCCAGGCGTTGTGGCTGGCGTTGGTGGTGGGGTGCACCGCCTCATTGCTGTTGATCAGTGCCGAGCCGATCCTGCATGCAATGAACGTCGACCCCGAGCTGATCGCCCCCTGCATGGGCTACCTGCACGGCATCGCTGCGGGCATGCCGGCGGTGGCGCTGTATTACGTGCTGCGCTGTTTCAGTGACGGGCTGGGCCGCACGCGCCCGAGCATGATCCTCGGGCTGGGCGGGCTGGCATTGAACATCCCGCTGAACTACGTGTTCATCTACGGCCATTTCGGCGTGCCGGCCATGGGCGGCGTAGGCTGCGGCTGGGCCACCGGGATTGTGATGTGGGCGATGATGCTGGGCTTCGCCGCCTGGACCCGCTGGGCACCGGCCTATCAGGCCAGCGAGTTGTTCAAGCGCTTCGACTGGCCAAAATGGTCGGTGATCAAGCGCATCCTGGGCATCGGCCTGCCGATTGGCATCGCGGTGTTTGCCGAGTCGAGCATCTTTGCGGTGATCGCCCTGCTGATCGGCAGCCTGGGCGCAACCGTGGTGGCCGGGCACCAAATCGCCCTGAACTTCAGCTCCCTGGTGTTCATGATCCCCTACTCCCTGAGCATGGCCGTGACCGTGCGGGTGGGCCAGGCCCTGGGCCGTGGCGAACCCCGTGAAGCACGCTTCGCCGCAGGCGTGGGGATGGGCACCGCGCTGGCCTATGCCTGCCTGTCATGCAGCCTGATGCTGCTGTTCCGCGAGCAGATCGCCACGATCTACACCGCCGACCCGCTGGTGGTCCAGGTGGCGGCGATGCTGATTGTGTTCGCGGCGCTGTTCCAGTTTTCCGATGCGATCCAGGTCACGGCGGCTGGCGCCCTGCGCGGTTATCAGGACACCCGGGTGACCATGATCCTGACCCTGTTCGCCTACTGGGGCGTGGGCTTGCCGGTAGGTTACTTGCTGGGGCTGACCGACTGGCTGGGCCAGGCCAACGGCCCGAGCGGCTTGTGGCAGGGGCTGATCGTCGGCCTCAGTTGCGCAGCGGCAATGCTGGTGGTGCGCCTGGCACGCAGTGCGCGCAAGCGCATTCGCCAGGTTTAAGCGCGACTGCCCACTGTAGGTATCAGTCTCAGGTGGCCTTCTTGCGGATCCAGTACAGGTAAGTACCGGCCTCTTCGCGCTGCTCCACCAGTTCATGGTCCAGGAACACGCAGAACTTGGGGATGTCGCGACGGGTCGAGGGATCGGTCGCGATGACCTTGAGCAGGCCACCCGGCGCCAGGTCGCGGATGTGCTGGTGCAGCATCATCACCGGTTCCGGGCAGTTGAGGCCGGTGGCGTCGAGGGTGCCGTCAACGGCAGGGTCAAAAATGTCACTCATAACTCACTCCTGAAAGGCCGGTTCCCACGGGGCTTGCATTTACCGGGCCTTGGGTTTCTTTACGTCCAGGCGGCGCAGGTGGCAGGTGACCTCCTCGCGGTCGTGGTACAGCTGCTTGCAGCCGATTTCCACGCGAATGCCCCGCGCCTTGAAGCCTTCTTCGATGCGCTCCAGCAGGCGCTTCACCTCGGCGTAGCGCTGTTTCATCGGCAACTTGAGGTTGACCACCGCTTCGCGGCAATGCCCTTCGCCGATCCAGGTTTCCAGCAGGGCCGCGTTGCGCGCCGGTTTCTCGACGATATCGCAGACCATCCAGTCCACCGGCTGCTTGGGGGTGAAGGTAAAACCATCCGCCATCAAGTGTTGCACCAGGCCGGTGTCCATCAGGCTTTCGGCCATCGGCCCGTTATCAATCGCCGTCACCAGCATGCCCCGGTTGACCAGTTGCCAGGTCCAGCCGCCCGGCGCTGCGCCGAGGTCGACGCCGGTCATGTCGCCGTGCAGGCGCTCGTCCCACTGGTCCCGGGGGATAAAGTGGTGCCAGGCCTCTTCCAGCTTCAAGGTCGAGCGGCTTGGCGCGTCGCGGGGGAATTTCAGGCGCGGGATGCCCATCGGCCACATGGCCGAGTTATTTGACTCGGCCAGGCCCATAAACACTTCGCGCCCGCTCTTGAAGGTCAGCAGCAGGCGCGGCTTGCTCGGGTCTTCGACCAGCTTGCCGGCGGCCAGCAGGGCCTTGCGCAGGTGCACTTCGAATTTCTTGCAGAAGTTCGACAGTTCCTTGCCATCGTTGGTATCGACCATTTCCAGCCACAGGCTGCCGCATACCGGGAAATCCCGCAGGTGCGCGAGGATCACGCTGATGCGGTCGGTTTCCGGCAGATCGATGAAAACCCCACGCGCCCACTGCCTCGGGAAGATCAGTTCGGCAAAGCGTTGGCCGCGCATCAGGCGCTGGGCGCCGTCTTCTTCAGTGCAGACAAATTCGGCGCAGGCGCTGCCGGTCTTGGCCTTGGCATAGCCGGAAACGTTCAGGCGCGCGGCGTGTTCCGCGATCTCGGAACAGACTTCGCCTTCAAAACCCGGGCGGCAATGCATAAAAAGGGTGTTCATCAACTCTCCTGGTAACACGCTTGCTGTAGCGCAAGGCCTGTCATGAAAACGCGCGCATGATAGCTGAGTTCGGAACCTTGGACTTGTCCATAGAGTCCAGTTATTAGCCTGCTACTGAAAACAGGGCTAGCTTGTAAGCTCTGTTCGTCCCGTCAGGTCCGTAGCCGTGCGGACCATAAGGAGTCATGTAATGTCATCCGTTGATAGCCTGAGAACCCTTAAGACCCTGCAAGTCGACAGCAAGACTTACCACTACTTCAGCTTGCCCGAAGCCGCCAAGAGCCTGGGTGACCTGGACAAGTTGCCGATGTCCCTCAAGGTGCTGCTGGAAAACCTGCTGCGCTGGGAGGACGAAAAAACCGTGACCGGCGCCGACCTCAAGGCGCTTGCCGCCTGGCTCAAGGAGCGGCGCTCCGACCGCGAGATCCAGTACCGCCCGGCCCGGGTGCTGATGCAGGACTTTACCGGCGTACCCGCCGTGGTCGACCTGGCCGCCATGCGCGCCGCCGTGGCCAAGGCCGGTGGCGATCCGCAGCGCATCAACCCGCTGTCGCCGGTGGACCTGGTAATTGACCACTCGGTGATGGTCGACAAGTTCGGCAACGCCGACGCCTTCGAGCAAAACGTCGATATCGAAATGCAGCGCAACGGCGAACGTTATGCGTTCCTGCGCTGGGGCCAGAGCGCCTTTGATAATTTCAGCGTGGTACCACCGGGTACCGGCATCTGCCACCAGGTCAACCTGGAATACCTGGGTCGCACGGTGTGGACCAAGGACGAAGACGGCCGCACCTATGCCTTCCCCGATACCCTGGTGGGCACCGACTCCCACACCACCATGATCAACGGCCTCGGCGTTTTGGGCTGGGGCGTGGGCGGTATCGAGGCGGAAGCGGCTATGCTTGGCCAGCCGGTCTCGATGCTGATCCCCGAAGTGATCGGCTTCAAGCTCACCGGCAAACTCAAAGAAGGCATTACCGCCACCGACCTGGTGCTGACAGTCACGCAAATGCTGCGTAAAAAAGGCGTGGTGGGCAAATTCGTCGAGTTCTATGGCGACGGCCTGGCTGACCTGCCCCTGGCCGACCGCGCCACCATTGCCAACATGGCACCGGAGTACGGCGCAACCTGCGGCTTTTTCCCCGTGGACGAAGTGACCCTGGACTACTTGCGCCTCTCCGGCCGGCCTGACGCCACGGTCAAGCTGGTGGAGGCCTATACCAAGGCCCAGGGCCTGTGGCGCAATGCCGGTGAAGAACCGGTATTCACTGACAGCCTGGCGCTGGACATGGCCAGCGTCGAAGCCAGCCTGGCCGGGCCAAAACGCCCGCAGGACCGAGTCTCGCTGCCAGATGTGGGTCAAGCGTTCAGTGACTTCCTGGACTTGCAGTTCAAACCCGCAAGCAAGGAAGAAGGCCGCCTGGAAAGCGAAGGCGGCGGCGGTGTCGCCGTGGGCAATGCCGACCTGGTGGGCGAAGCCGACTACGACTTCGAAGGCCAGACCTATCGCCTGAAAAACGGCGCGGTGGTGATCGCCGCGATTACCTCCTGCACCAACACCTCCAACCCCAGCGTGATGATGGCCGCCGGCCTGGTCGCGAAAAAAGCCGTGGAAAAGGGCCTGACCCGCAAGCCGTGGGTAAAAAGCTCCCTGGCGCCTGGCTCCAAGGTGGTTACCGACTACTACAACGCCGCCGGCCTGACACCGTACCTCGACCAACTGGGCTTCGACCTGGTGGGTTACGGCTGCACCACCTGTATCGGCAACTCCGGGCCATTACCGGAGCCTATCGAGAAAGCCATCCAGAAAGCCGACCTGACCGTGGCGTCGGTGCTGTCCGGCAACCGTAACTTCGAAGGCCGCGTGCACCCCCTGGTGAAAACCAACTGGCTGGCCTCGCCGCCCCTGGTGGTGGCCTACGCCCTCGCCGGGACCGTGCGCATTGATATCAGCAGCGAGCCCTTGGGCACCGGCAAGGATGGTGCGCCGGTATACCTGCGCGATATCTGGCCCAGCAGCCAGGAGATCGCCGACGCGGTGGCCCAGGTCAGCACCAGCATGTTCCATAAGGAATACGCCGAGGTGTTTGCCGGTGACGAACAGTGGCAAGCCATTGAAGTGCCGCAGGCCGCGACTTATGTGTGGCAAAAAGACTCCACCTATATCCAGCACCCGCCCTTCTTCGACGACATCGCCGGCCCCTTGCCGGTGATCAAGGATGTGCAAGGCGCCAACATCCTGGCCCTACTTGGTGATTCGGTGACCACCGACCACATCTCCCCGGCCGGCAACATCAAGGCTGACAGCCCGGCCGGCCGCTACCTGCGCGAACAGGGCGTGGAACCACGGGACTTCAACTCCTATGGCTCGCGCCGCGGCAACCATGAAGTGATGATGCGCGGCACCTTCGCCAACATCCGGATCCGCAACGAAATGCTCGGCGGCGAAGAAGGCGGCAACACCCTCTACATTCCCACCGGCGAGAAGATGCCGATCTACGACGCTGCCATGAAATACCAGGCGTCCGGCACGCCGCTGGTGGTGATCGCCGGCCAGGAGTACGGCACCGGTTCCAGCCGCGACTGGGCCGCCAAGGGCACCAACCTGCTGGGCGTCAAGGCGGTGATTGCCGAGAGCTTCGAGCGTATCCACCGTTCCAACCTGGTGGGCATGGGCGTGCTGCCATTGCAGTTCAAACTGGACCAGAACCGCAAGGCGCTGCAACTGACCGGCAAGGAGAAGATCGATATTCTCGGCCTGACCGATGCCGATATCGAACCACGCATGAACCTGACGCTGGTGATTACCCGCGAAGACGGCCGCAGCGAAAAAGTCGAGGTCCTGTGCCGGATCGATACCCTCAATGAAGTTGAATACTTCAAGGCGGGGGGGATTCTGCATTACGTACTGCGCCAGTTGATTGCTTCATAACGCCACAAGCCAGACCCAACACCGCCTTCGGGCGGTGTTTTCATTTTTACCGCCTGCAACTGTCGCTATAATCCGCGCCCTCATTTGTAGGCGCCGGCTTACCGGCAGCTACATCAAGCAATTGCGTCACGTTGACCGTCACAAGGATTTTTTATGCCCGCTTTGCCCTGGCTGTACCTGGCCCTTCTTTCCATTGGCTATGGATTGGCCCTGACCTACGGGCAACTGGGTTTGCTGGCAGGGGCCTCCATCGGGCTACTGCTGGTCGCAGGTTACGCCGTACGCCAACAGCACGTCCCATGGGCGCGCTACCTTGGCCATGGCCTGTTCATCGTTATGGCCCTGGGCCTGGCGATGCACTGGCTACCCGGCTTCCAAAACGGTCGCGCCATCGACCCCCAGCGTTTCACCGCCGACGCCGTGCCCTTTTCGTTGTACCTGAACCAGGACAAACCACTGATTGGCTTCTGGCTGCTACTCGCCTGCCCGTGGATCGTCGCCCGCCGCCCGTTGCGCCTGTCGATCTACGCCACCGCGCTGGCCTTGACCCTGACCACCATCGCCGCCCTGGGTGGCGCGGTACTGCTGGGCATCATCAGTTGGGCCCCCAAATGGCCAGACCAGGCCTGGCTCTGGGTGTTGAATAACCTGTTGCTGGTGACGCTGGTTGAGGAAGCGTTGTTTCGCGGCTATATCCAGGGCGGCCTGAGCCGGCGCTTCAAGCAAATGCCCTACGGCGAAAACCTCGCCTTGCTATTGGCTTCGCTGCTGTTTGGCCTGGTGCATGTGGGCGCGGGCTGGCAATGGGTGCTGCTGGCCAGTATTGCTGGCGCGGGTTATGGCCTGGCCTACCGCTTCGGCGGCCTGGGCGCGGCGATTGCTACGCACTTTGGTTTGAATCTGCTGCATTTCGGGTTGTTTACCTACCCAATGCTGGCGGGCTGAGCCGCCTCTGCTCACACAACAAAGCAGCATCCACGGTGTTGATGTGTGAGCAGTTGTTTGCGCACAAGGATAGGCCGCGCCAAAATCGTACTGCCACCTAAATACAAGGAAAATGCTAAGCCGAATATCTGGAAAAACGTCCTCCGTCATCACCATAGCCTTTCAGCATTAAAACGCCACACTCTCCTGCTGCCTCTGTATCCCTCCCCTCCTCACCAAATAATTCAATTTTTCTTGTAACCTTTCTTTTCAATTTTTTACAAAAAAAACTGCAAGTTCCCGTCGCTTAAAATCCGCAATAAAGTAAGAAAATCGTATATACACCCACTAAGATACGTGATCTCGCACGTTCGAAACACCAGAGAAAAACCCCGCCACCTAACCGCTCAAACGCTGATTGTAAAGTGAAAATTTCGTGAATTTGCTAGTGGCACAACAAACCCAAAATGATATCTTTCTTCACGCGTAGGCGGTTTCAGAAAAATTGCCAGTGAAAAAATATAAAAAAATCTTCATGCGCCAGTTATGGAGTTGTCACGAGCACGGAGTGCCCAAAAGCTACGCCTCTTGCCCTCCCCCCTATGCATTTTCAGTTGCGCAATACCGCATCTGCGGTCTGCTGCAGACTTTTTTTTACCATTGGAATGGATTCTAGGGCGTGCCTGCAAGCGCGTCGCATCCTGACATTGGCTCACCGCTATATTTGGGAAGAAGTGTTCATATATGCCCCTCAAGACGCTGTCCATTTTCGGGACCCGGCCCGAAGCCATAAAAATGGCCCCTTTGGTGCTGGAACTGGCAAACGACCATCGTTTTGAGTCGAGGGTGTGCGTCACCGCGCAGCACCGTGAAATGCTCGACCAAGTGCTTGAACTTTTCGAGCTGACGCCCGACTTCGACTTGAACATCATGAAAGCCGGGCAAACACTGACAGACGTGACGACGGCGATTATTCAAGGGCTCAAACCCATCCTTGAAGACTTCAAGCCCGATGTGATCCTTGTTCATGGCGATACCGCCACCACCTTCGCCGCTAGCCTGGCCGCCTATTACCAACAGGTCCCGATTGCCCATGTCGAGGCAGGCCTGCGTACCAACGACCTTTATTCACCATGGCCCGAAGAGGGCAATCGGCGGTTAACAGGTACTCTTGCTGCCCTCCATTTTGCACCCACTGAAACATCGCGGCAGAACCTGCTGAACGAAGGAATCGCCTCCTCGGCCATTCACGTTACCGGCAACACCGTGATTGATGCCCTACTCAGTGTGGTCGATCGTTTAAGTAGTCCAGCCTCGCCACTCCAGGCGCAATTCGAAGAGCAGTTTGCATTCCTGCCTCGTGACAAGCGCATGGTGTTGATCACCGGCCATCGACGCGAAAACTTCGGTGGCGGTTTCGAGCGTATTTGCCAGGCGCTGGTCAACACTGCCCAGCAATTCCCCGATGTTGAATTCGTATACCCAGTGCACCTGAACCCGAACGTTCGTGAGCCCGTAAAACGCCTGCTGGCAGGTATCAACAACGTGCACCTGATCGAACCCCTGGATTATCTGCCGTTCGTTTACCTGATGACACGCTCTTACGTGATCCTTACCGACTCCGGCGGTATTCAGGAAGAAGCACCTGCCTTGGGCAAACCTGTCCTGGTAATGCGTGACACGACTGAACGCCCCGAAGCCGTCGAAGCCGGCACAGTGAAGCTGGTTGGCACAGAAGTGGACTCCATCACCCACCACCTCAGCGAATTGCTGAGCGACGAAGTGGCTTATCAAAAAATGAGTTTTGCCCATAACCCTTACGGCGACGGTAAGGCTTGTGCACACATCCGTGAGGCGCTGATGGTTTTGGTCGCTCAACGAAACGAGGCAGCAGCATGAGTTTCCCCCGTATTTCGGTTATTGGTCTTGGCTACATCGGCCTGCCAACAGCAGCTATTTTCGCCTCACGCAAAAAGCAAGTCATTGGCGTTGATGTCAATCAGAACGCTGTAGACATCATCAATCGTGGCGAGATTCATATCGTCGAGCCCGATCTTGATATGTTGGTTCATGCCGCCGTCACCGAAGGTTACCTGCGAGCAACGACGGTACCTGAGCCCGCCGATGCCTTCCTGATTGCGGTTCCGACGCCCTTCAAGGAAAACCACGAGCCAGACCTGGGCTACATCGAGGCGGCAAGCAAGTCGATTGCCAGCGTCTTGAAAAAGAATGACTTGGTTATCCTGGAGTCGACCTCCCCAGTCGGAGCAACGGAGCGCATGGCCGAGTGGCTTGCCCAAGCTCGCCCGGACCTGACCTTCCCAGCCACCCATGGCGAAGACTCCGACATCCGCATCGCCCACTGTCCTGAGCGCGTGTTGCCAGGCCATGTCTTGCGGGAACTGGTTGCAAACGATCGCATCATTGGCGGTATGACTCCCAAGTGCTCCAACGCCGCCGTGCGTCTTTACCGCGCATTTGTCGAAGGCGAGTGCATTATCACCGACACCCGCACGGCCGAGATGTGCAAGCTCACCGAGAACAGCTTTCGTGACGTCAACATCGCGTTCGCCAACGAACTGTCGATGATTTGCGCCGAACTGAAAATCAACCCGTGGGAGTTGATCCGCCTGGCCAATCACCACCCTCGGGTCAATATCCTGCAGCCCGGCCCTGGCGTCGGTGGTCACTGTATCGCCGTAGACCCTTGGTTCATCGTCAGCAAAACCCCGGAGCTAGCCCGTTTGATCCGGAGTGCCCGCGAAGTCAACGACCAGAAGCCACAGTGGGTCATTGAACAGGTGAAACTGGCAGTGGCCGACTATTTACTGAGCCATCCGGAACAGTCCGCCAGCACCGTGCGGATCGCGTGCTACGGCCTGGCTTTCAAGCCAGACATCGATGACTTGCGTGAAAGCCCATCCCTCAACATCGCCCGACAGTTGAGCGATGAACTGGGCGTGACGCTACAGCTCATCGAACCCAATATCCAGGAGCTGCCTGCAGAGTTGGCCGCGCATCAGTTGGTAGACACTGACTATGCCCTGGACAGCGCGCACATTCATGTGTTGTTGGTCAAACACCGTGAATTCAAAGAGATGGCAAAAATGCGCGATGACGCGGTTGTGATCGATGCTGCCGGCGTGTTTGCGGCCTGAGAAGAGAATTAAAGATGAATAGCGCCCAACCCCCTACGCAGCCGGAAGCCCCTACGGCGCTGGCAGACATTCACGACCGTGTAATGGAGGCCTACTACGGGAAGTTGGGCGAGCATTTCATGCGCGAAACCCAGGCACGCATCCATTGGATCTGTGCACAGGTTTCGGGCAAGAAGGTACTCGATGTAGGTTGCTCACAGGGCATCGTGCCGCTATTGCTGGCCCGCGAGGGCTGCGACGTGATCGGTGTCGACACCAGCCCCCAGGCTATTGAAGAAGCCAAATCGTACATGGCGACCGAGCCGTCCCATGTACAGGCGAAAGTCTCCTACGTGAACGCGGATTTCCTGTCCCTGAACGTCGAGGATGCTGAACCCGACACCATCGTCATCAGCGAAGTGCTCGAACACCTCGTGCGTCCGGAAATGTTTGTCGAGAAAGCTGCGTCGCTGCTCAAGCCCGACGGGCGACTGATCATCACCGTGCCATTCGGGGTAAATGATTTCATCGACCACAAGCACACGTTCTACCTGCTTGAGCCCTTCCGCCTGCTGAATGAATACCTGCACATCACCCAGATCAAAGTACTGGGCAAGTGGCTGGGCATGGTGGCCGTCAAAAAAACCGACGCAACCGCTCCTTCCCCCGTGCAGTTGGATATGGCCCAGGTACAAAACCTGGAAAAAGCCTTCGAAGCGATCGAACGCAACCTGCAAAACAGCCTGTCCAACACCAGCAAGAACCTGACCGAAGCCAACAAGAAATACCGCGCGGCCACAGAGCAGATTGCCCAGCTCAAGCCACAGGCGCAAAAGGCAGAAGAACTCACGAAAAAAACCCTCGCACAAGAGGCCATGCTTGCCGAGCAGGCTGATATCAAGCTGCGCCTGGACGAGGCGAACAAAAAATACCGCGTAGCCACCGAGCAGGTGCAACAGCTCAAATCACAACTAACTGAACTGGAAAACACCAAAAAGGCCCGTCTTGAGCAGAATGATAAAGAGCTCACAGAACTGCGCGCCCGACTTGAAAATACCCAGGAACAATTGCAGCACACCCAAACCCAGCACGAGTTGCTCGGGGCACAAATAGATGCCTTGCAAACAGAAAACCAGTCAGAGGTCGAACAAAAAGACCAGCAACTGATAGAGCTGCATGCGCTCACCCAGCAATTGCAGACCCTTGCATCCCAGAATGCTCGGTTGCAAGAGTTGGTGACCGAAGAACAATCGAAACGCCATCAGGCAGAGACCGCACGAATCAGCATCAACCATGATGCCGAACAACAGCTGCACGCCCACGAAGCCATCCAGGCACGGCTGGAAGAGGATATCGACACGCTGCTACTGCAAGTCGATGACCTGACAAATCTCCACGATCAAGAAATGCAGGAGCTGAACAGCCAGCTCAAGGATTGCCGCGCCCGCATTACCGAGCTGTCCGGCCACCTTGAACAAGAGCGCGCCATCCGCCCATTGCTGGAGAACGAACTGGCCACCTGTGAAGCCCATGTGGCGCAGTTGGACAGAGAGCTGCAGATCAAGACCGACCAGCATCTAGTTATCACCAACCAGCTTGAAACCGAACGTGCAACCCGACAGAACCTGGAGTTGAGCCTCAACCAACTTGAGCATCAATCCCAAGAGGCTCTGCTGCAACGAGACAGGCTCACTGCGGCCCTGCAGCAACAGACCTCCGTCCTGGAGGAGCTGCGCCAGCAAAATGCCGACCTGCAAGAACAGGTGCAACTGGAGTTGTCCAGTCGTGAGGCTGCCGAGCAATTGCTTGCCACCACGCAGGAGCAATGGGATGACGCTCGTCTGCGAATGGAAAGCGAGCTGAAGTCTTCAAAAGGTTGGCTTGAGGCCGCCAATCAAAAATATCGCGAAGCCACGGGTACGCAGATTCCTCATCTGAAAACCAACCTTGAAAAACTGCTTGGACAAACCGCGGCCCAGCAGCAAAAGATCGAAGAGCTCAACGACAACCTGCATCGCGCCAATGCCAAGCGTCATCTGGCAGAGCAGCGCCTGATCAAAACCCGTTCAAGCCTTACCTACCAGCTGGGTTATCAACTGAAGACCAGCGGCAGCTCGCTGGGCGGCATCATTCGCTTGCCAGGCACCTTGTTCAACCTATACCGCCAGGCCAGTAAAACCCGCAAAGACACGTCCCAGAAAGCCATTGGTTTTGCCGGCCCGGCAGCGTTGCTGCCTGCGCCACAACACATCGCCAAAACAGACGTTGCCTTGCCCGCAGCACTCGCAGACACCGAGTATGTACGCAACTGCTTGCTCAACCACGAGCAGGGCAATGCCGCATCCTTGAAAGTCGCCTGTGTGATGGACGAATTCACCTACGGCTCATACCGCCATGAATGCAACCTGCTGCAACTGACCCCTGCGGATTGGCAGGAACAACTGCAGCAATTCCAGCCCGAACTGGTGTTTATCGAATCCGCCTGGCGCGGCAAAGATGACTTGTGGGGCAGTAAAGTCGGCCATAACAGCCACGAACTGCAAAGCATCCTTAAATGGTGCAAAGACCATAAGGTCCCCTCGGTTTTCTGGAACAAAGAAGACCCGGTCCACTTCGAGACCTTCCTGTCTACCGCCAAACAGTTCGACTTCGTGTTCACTACCGACATTGACTGTATTCATCGCTACAAGGGTGCGCTCGGACATGATCGGGTGTATCTGCTGCCGTTCGCCTGCCAACCGGCGGTGCACAACCCGGTTGAGCTGTACGAGCGTAAAGATGCGTTTTGCTTCGCTGGCGCCTACTACACCCGGTACCCCGAGCGTACCCGCGACTTGGGTAATTTTGTCAGCGAACTGCCGAGCTTCCGCCCGCTGGAAATTTTCGATCGCAACTTTGGCAAGAACGACGCCAACTACCAGTTCCCCGAAGAATACCAACCGTACATTGTCGGCACGTTGAGCTTCGAACAAATCGACCGTGCCTATAAAGGCTACCGCTACGCGATCAACCTCAACTCGATCAAACAATCGCAATCGATGTTCGCCCGCCGGGTGTTTGAGTTGCTTGGCTCCAACACCGTGACGGTCAGTAACTTCTCCCGCGGTGTGCGCCTGCTGTTTGGCGATCTGGTGATCACCACCGACAGCGGTCCGGAAATGCTGCGCCGCCTGAACACACTGGCAGGCAACGAACGCGACAGTGACAAGCTGCGCCTGGCCGCCCTGCGTAAAGTGATGCAAGAGCACACCTATGGGCACCGCCTCAACTATGTGATGAGCAAAGTGACCGGCAAGGCCCAGGAAGAAAGCCAGCCGCGCATTTGCATTATCGCCGATGCCGCCAACAGCGCCGAAGTCGAAGCTCTGACCCAGCACCTGCTTCGTCAGCGCTACACCAACGTGAGCATGCATGTAGTCGTCAACGACACCGTCGGCAAAACTGCAGTCAAAGACCCACGGGTAAAACTGATCTCGCGCAAACAGCTGAAAAAAACCAGCCTTGGTGAACTGGCAGGTGATGCACCGTGGTTCGCGGCCATGGTCAGCGAGGACTACTACGGCCCGAACTACCTGCTCGATATGGTCCTGGCAACGCGCTACAACCAGGCTGAAGTCATCGGTAAAGTTGCCCACTATGTGCGCAAGGATGACGGCATCCATTTACAGAACCCAGGTCAGGCTTATCGTCGCCCGGCCAGCATTGCTGCACGCGCCGCCCTGATCAAAACCGCACTGATTGGCGAGCAACAAGCCAGCGAATGGCTCAAAACCCTGCCGAAGTTGAACTACACGTTCGAGCAATCACTGGCGATCGATGCGTTTAACTACTGCAGAAACGCCGCGGGTGCCCGCCAGCAAGACGTGACGCAGGCAGTAGACGACCTCAATCTGTACACCGGCATCAGCATTGACGAGCTGCAACGCCGTGCCGAAGCTATCGAACCGCTTAAGGTCAGCCACACCAGCGCAGAGATCTGCGGGCGTGACCTGGCCACGATGTTCGGACCGATTCGCAGCAAGCATCTGGAAGCACACATTGACGTAGACACCTGGCAGATCAGCTCTTCGCTCGCCGACGGCAAGCACGAGTACCAGTACGCCAAGAAGGATTTGCCTGTCGCCGAATTGACGACAGGTGAACAACTCAAACTGTTCCTTGACGCCACCCCTGGCCTGAACATCCAGTTGGTCGTGCTGTTCCTCGATGCCCAGAAACAACGCATCAGTCACGTCATGCAACACGCCAATCGCAACCAGGCCAGCGATATCCCGCCAGAGGCCGCCTTCATTCGCCTGGGGATCCGTGCCTATGCCAATGGCAGCGCCGGTATCAAGGCACTGGTCCTGGGGCACCGCGATCTGCAGCCATCGGAAATGCTCGCCAAATCCGAACACCTGCTGTTGACCAACCATTACCCGGCCTATGACGACCTGTACCGCAACGGTTTCGTTCACACCCGCGTCACCGCCTATCAGGAACGCGGCGTCAACGTGGACGTATTCCGCCTGCGCAAGAACGAAGCGGTCAGCTATCACGAGTTTGAAAACGTCGACGTCATGACCGGCTCCCAGGCAACCCTGGCAAAAATGCTGGAATCGGGGGCCTACAAAACCATCCTCGTGCACTTCCTCGACCCCGACATGTGGGAAGTCCTGCGCCGGCACCTGAACACCACCAAAGTCATTGTGTGGGTCCACGGCGCCGAGATCCAACCGTGGTGGCGCCGCGAATACAACTTCACCACCGACGAACAACTGGCCCTGGGCAAACTCGACAGCGACAAGCGCATGAGCTTCTGGCGCAACCTGCTGCAACCCATGCCGGCCAACCTGAAACTGGTGTTTGTATCCCGTTACTTCGCCGAAGAAGTAATGGAAGACCTTGGGTTCCGCCTGCCGGAAAGCCAATACGAGATCATTCATAACCCGATCAATACCGAGCTTTTTTCTTATGTGGAAAAGCCGGTTGAACAGCGTAAGAAGATCTTGTCGATTCGGCCGTATGCGTCACGCACCTACGCCAATGACTTGAGCGTCAAGGCCATTCAGTTGCTGGCACAGAAGCCTTGGTTCAATGAGCTGGAGTTCCGGATGATTGGCGATGGCCCATTATTTGAAGAGACGCTGGCGCCGTTACGGCAGTATTCGAATGTTCAGATACAAAGAGGTTATTTGAAGCAGGCTGAAATAGCAGAGCTTCATAAAGAATACGGCGTTTTCCTTTGCCCAAGTCGGATGGACACACAGGGTGTGTCGCGCGATGAAGCAATGGCATCAGGCTTGGTCCCACTGACTAACAGCATCGCCGCCATCCCAGAATTTGTCGATCAGGACTGTGGATTTTTATCCAACCCGGAAACATTTGATGGATTAAGCAGTGGAATTGAAGCCTTGTTTTTCAACACACAGCTTTTTACTGAAAAATCCCAAAAAGCGAGAAAAAGAGTCGTATCCCAAAGTGACAAAATTCATATTTCCAGCCTTGAGCTAATGATTTTTAACAAAACTATTGACGCGAAATAGCCGATTCAAAACACACAGCCAAAAAGCCTTGCCGAGTAGAGATTTTACAAATGAAAAAAACACTAGCCATAATTAGCATTTTATTCACTTTAGCTGCATGCGAAGACTCCAACAAAGCCGACTCTCAAGTACTCAACGCCTCTAATGAGACGAACAGCCTTACTCTCCAAGATGGAACCACAATAAATCTAAACGGCTCGATAGTTAAAACATCAACTAAAAAAGATGGAAAAGTTGAGGTTGTTACACACACAGTAAAATTTGATACCGGATCAAAAATTGCGGAAAACTCAATATACGGAATGCTATCAAAGCAAGGATACACACGTGAAGTAGTCGAAAACACCGGTGAAAAATTCAAGATCCACTACTATAAAAAAGGTCACCCAACAATCGGCAGCGTCTACAAGGAAAAAACCACTGAAGCCGGTCTGTCGTCCGTGCTTGCTATCTACTGGAAAGTAATATAATTCGCCACTTATTTTTTAACATCTCCGCACCTGAGGTTAGAGCATTGCCCATTCCGAAGCACACGAAAGCTTAATGATGACTAGTCTTCAGAGCGCTATAAAATCAACAGCTGGCTGGTGCTTCTCGCTGGGCAGAAAATTCATGGGCGTGACTCCAACCTCAACTTTAATCGTACAAGTGGCAAGCCTTTCTGCGCAAATTTTATTGGTTTTTACTTTTTTCCTACCAATCAAAATACTTATATTGTTAGGATCCGATACGATCCCACACTACTACCCTCTATATTTGAAAAGCTTAAAAAAAGCACATCTTATAATGGGGCTTAGTGCATTAGCACTCATATGTTATGTTCTATATTTAATATCAGAACTGACTGTTTCTTTCTTTTCAAGAAAGGGAGCCCAGAAGCTTTTAACACAGAGTGCAAAATTAACTCTATTTGAGAAGCAATACCAATTAGCAGTTCAGGCTTACGAGAGGTTCACCCGCGGATTATCAGCGGGCACTTTTGCGATCATCGCATTTTTGATACTCGCATATATCTACCCCTTTCTTTTTATAGTTTCCATTAGCTACATTTTCATTACTTCAATATTACTTATATTCCTGCACAACAGATCCATCAAAATACGCACAGCGCTACACGCCCACTACAAAGTCGTACTTAACGCAATGTCTTCTGTCGGTTTCTTGATGACCTTTTTCTGCATGATTGCAGACTTCCTCTACATGCACCCCCCTAAAATACTTGCTGCATTAATTTCCCTACTTGTTATCCGACAAGGCATGTCTCGCGTCGCAGTACTACTCCAAGAGGTTATTTCTCTAAGAGCACAACACCGACAAATAAATGCATTGTTTTTTCACAGCCAACCGTTAACATCCAACTCTACATCACATACAATCAAGATCAAAAACCTCTTGGATGAAAAGCAAAGATCCACGTGGATCCAAGATGCAATAAATGCCGTTAGCACTTCAAACTTCAAGTTATGTAGCGCAACCTGGCATCAACTAGGACGCAGTAATATCTACTCTTTCGAAGCAACAGCCAGATCAGACAGCGAGCAATTTGACAGAGCCTACTTGATCAAGGTTTTTGATAACAACAGCTTTTCACTGGCTGACCAAGAATTTACGCTATTAACTAGTACACCTGGTATCCCTGCACCAGTTTTTCGAGGAAAAACAAAAGTAGAAAATCTAGCATGTCATATTTTCGAAATTGGCGACTCTAGAAAAGCAACTCCTAGAGAAGTTGGGCCTGGAGCCATCTCTATCAATCGCGCCCTGCTCGCAGTTGAGCCATCAGAAACGCTAACCAAACGTTTCAGCCGTTCGCATCTGTTTCTTGAGCAACGTCTTTCGAGTGAGCTATTGAGCAGCCTCGACATCGTAACTACACAAGAGCATAGAGCTTCATTTGAACTATTTTCGAAAAACTTTCATGTTATAAAAAACATATTATCCACCCTTCCGCGCCAAATCATTTCGCTCGATACGACCCCAGACACCTTACTTATATCTGATACTGACCCAACCTGTGTCAGTCATTGGGCGAGTTGGAAGATGGAGCCACTAGGCGCAAGCTGGCCAATTGGTGAGCAACCTAAATTAGAGCAGGCGTTCGAACAAGCAAAACTAAAACGACAAAGTCTTGCCGATGTTCCTGTATCAGCGGTGTTACTTTGCGCTCTTGCGTATGCGTTCGAAAACTTGTGTCAACGAGCCAGATATGTTGAAGCTGTCGCCTTAATGCCAGACATGCTTAAAAAACTTGAATCAGCCCAACTTATGTCGTCGAACAGAGATAATACGCCGTGACCCGCATAGCAATGATCGTCTGGAATGAATTCCGCAACGACGCCCGTGTATTAAAAGAGGCGCAGACGCTTCAAGCTGCCGGCTACGCCGTAACCGTGTTCGCCCTGCACACACCGGGCGTCACCCAAGAGAAAGAGACACTGCCGGGCGGTATCAACGTGGTGCGTGTTGCACGCAGTCCATTGTGGAAGCTGCGCAAAACCAAAACTGGCGGCGCAGCTTCTGCACCGTCCTCAGCCAGCGGCCCTATCGGTCGCTTGACCCCGGCCAGACAAGCGCTGCGGATTATCGCGCGGTTGTGGACCCATGCTGGATTGTTGGCGCGGATCGCTTGGCATCGGGCCGCAGTAGTGCACGCCCATGATGTCAACACACTACCAACGGCGTGGCTGGCGGCAAAACTCAGCGGCGCTCGCGTGGTGTATGACGCCCATGAAATCAGCACCAGTCGCGAAGGCTACAACAGTTTTCGCGGGTTGGTCGCGCGGGTCGAAGGCGTGTTGATGCCACGGGTACAGGGCAGTATCACCACCACGGATGCCCGGGCCAAGTTTTTTGCCCGCGCCTATGGCGTCCCGCGTCCGGTGGTGTTGCAGAACCGGCCGCGCTTGACGGTCAGCCCTGCCAGTCAGCGGATTCGTCAGGAACTGCAATTGCAGCAACCTTGGCCGATTGTGATTTATCAGGGGGGGCTGCAACAGGGCCGCGGCCTGGAGCGTCTGGTGCGGATCGCGGCTTCGGTCAACGACGCCTATTTTGTGTTCATTGGTGGCGGCAGACTGACGGCGCCACTGACTGCGCTGAGCCAAGAGCTTGGACTGACGGAACGTGTGCACTTCATTCCAACCGTATCGTTAGCCGACCTGCCCAGCTACACCGCCTCCGCCGACATCGGCGTGCAGCCGATTGAAAACACCTGCTTGAACCACTTCACTACTGACTCCAACAAACTGTTCGAGTACCTGATTGCCGGCCTGCCTGTGGTCGCGACCGACCTGCCGGAGATTCGCCGTATCGTCAGGGCGTTCGACATCGGCTTGCTGGTGCGCGAAAGCGACGATCAGCAGTTGATCGATGCACTCAATCGCCTGGTAAGCGATCCGCAATTGCGTCGCACCTTTGCTGGCAACGCGGCGATTGCCGCGACGCGCTTGAACTGGGAGCAGCAGGAAAAACTGTTGGTCAACCTGTATGGCCGCGTTCTCAAGGGCCGGACTTCTTGCGCTGACGCTCGCCGATGACCGTTCGTATACTTCTCTTGAGCTTCTATTACCCGCCTGACCTGGCGGCGGGCTCGTTCAGGGTCGAAGCCTTGGTAAAGGCGTTGCTTGAGCAAAATAGCTGCAAGTTGCACATTGACCTGATCACCACGCAACCGAACCGCTATCACTCATACAAAGCGCCGGCTGAAAGCACTCAAGGCTTCTCGCGACTGTCGATCACGCGCATTGACCTACCGCCGCATAAAAATGGCGTAGTGGACCAGGCCAAGGCATTCCTCGCCTATGCCTTGGGGGCCCGTAAAGCCGCTCGTGGCAAAGACTACGATTTGGTCGTGGCCTCTTCCTCAAGATTGATGACCGCGGCCTTGGGCGCATCGATTTCGTTCCAGAACAAAACGCCGCTATACCTTGATATACGCGACATCTTCGTCGAAACCCTGCCAGAGCTATATCCCGGCATGGTTGGCCGGGCCATGACCTATTTTTTTTCGTGGGTGGAGCGCCTGACTATTCGCCAGGCGACTCAGGTCAACCTGATTTCGCCGGGTTTCCTGGGGTACTTCAACGAACGCTATCCCCACAGGTTTTTTTCCACCCATACCAATGGTGTGGATGACCTTTTCCTGCAACCGTTGGCCAATCTGGAAAAACTGCGCACGCCTTCGACCGAGCTGAAAATCGTGTATGCGGGCAATATTGGTGCTGGCCAGGGGCTGGATAGAATTATTCCGGCAATGGCTGAGCAGCTTAAAGGTATCGCGCATTTCTACATCATTGGTGACGGCGGTGCTGCCGATAAGCTTCGGCAGGCGCTGGCCAGTAAAAACATCTGCAACGTGACACTGATAGCGCCGACCAAACGCTCGAATCTGGTCGATCATTACCGGGAAGCAGACATACTTTTCCTGCATCTCAACACCTTCAAATCCTTTCGACGGGTTTTGCCTTCCAAGCTGTTTGAATATGCGGCGACTGGCAAACCCATCCTGGCGGGTTTGGCGGGTTATGCAAAACAGTTCACCAAATCGAAGATTGCCAATGCCACGGTGTTCGAACCCGGCGACCTCGACGGTGCGATGAAAGCACTGAATCGCCTGGAACTGACTTCAATAAACCGTTCGGTTTTTGTCGAGGATTACTCCCGTGTCTCTATTCAGCAGCGCATGGCGTTGGATGTATTGGGCACACCGGAATTGGGCAATGGTCCCTCAACCAGGTATCTGCGCCTCAAACGCTGGATCTTCATCCAGATCGACTGGATCGGTGCGGGCTCGCGCTACCCGGTTGTTGCCGAAGTATTGACAGCGTCCTTTCTGGGCTGAGAGCTACCGGGCATAGAGCGGTTGCGCACCATTATTTACGTTTCAGTAAAGATTCCCTTCAACCATTGCCCCAGCCTGCCGACAACCTGACAAAGCCTTGCGGATTGAATCAATATGCGTAACAACCAACCCGTTACCCAGCGCGAACGTACCTTCCCCGCTCAACAACGGTTGATCTCCACGACCGATGCCAAAGGCGTGATCACTTACTGCAACGATGCGTTTGTCGAAATCAGTGGGTTTTCCCGGGATGAACTGATGCGCGCCCCGCACAACCTGGTTCGTCACCCGGATGTGCCGGCGGCCGTGTTCGCGCATATGTGGGCCACGCTCAAACAAGGCTTGCCATGGATGGGCATCGTCAAGAACCGCTGCAAGACCGGCGATCACTACTGGGTCAACGCCTATGTGACCCCGGTATTCGACGGCGAACAGGTGATCGGCTACGAATCGGTACGAGTCAAGCCGACCGCCGAGCAGATCCGCCGTGCCGAAGCGCTGTACCAGCGTATCAACCAAGGCAAGTCGGCCATCCCGCGCAGTGATAAATGGCTGCCGGTGTTGCAGGACTGGCTGCCGTTTATCATGGTCAGCCAACTGAGTTTCCTGATTGGCATCTGGCTCAATTCCCATTGGGGCTTTGCCTTGGCCGCTGCCTTGTCAGTGCCACTGGGCCTGCTCGGCCTGAGCTGGCAACAGCGGGGCCTCAAGCGCCTGCTGCGCCTGGCCGAACAAACCACTTCCGACCCGCTGATCGCACAGATGTACACCGACAGCCGTGGCGCACAAGCACGCCTGGAGATGTCGATCCTCAGCCAGGAAGCCCGCCTGAAGACCTGCCTGACCCGTCTGCAGGACACCGCCGAGCACCTCAACGAGCAGGCGCGTCAATCCAACACCCTGGCCCACAACAGTTCGACCGGCCTGGAACGCCAGCGCGTGGAGACCGAGCAGGTCGCCACCGCCGTCAATCAGATGGCCGCCACCACCCAGGAAGTCGCCAGCCATGTACAGCGCACGGCCGATGCGACCCAGGAAGCCAATCGCCTGACCGGGCGCGGGCGTGATATCGCCGGCGAAACCCGTGAAGCCATCCAGCGCCTGTCGGTGGTGGTCGGGGAAACCGGTGTGACGGTGACCCAACTGGCCAAGGACAGCGACGAGATCGGCGGCGTGGTGGATGTGATCAAGGGTATTGCCGACCAGACCAACCTGCTGGCCCTGAACGCAGCCATCGAAGCGGCCCGTGCCGGTGAAATGGGTCGCGGGTTTGCGGTGGTGGCCGATGAAGTGCGGCAACTGGCGCAACGCACCAGCGAGTCCACCGGGCAGATCCATGCCCTGATCGCCAAGCTACAACAGACCGCCAGCACCGCCGTGCAGACCATGGACGCCGGGCATCGCCAGGCTGAAGAAGGTGTGGCGCGGGTAATGGAAGCGGACGCTGCGCTGGTGGGAATCAGCGAGGCGGTGGCGCATATTACCGACATGACCACCCAGATCGCCGCCGCGACCGAGGAGCAAAGCTCGGTGGCCGAAGAGATCAGCCGCAATATCAGCACCATTGCGCTGTTGGCGGACCAGACGTCGGAGCAGGCGTTGAATTCGGCGCAGTTGAGTGAGGAGTTGACGCATACGGCGAATACGCAGTATTCGTTGGTGGAGCGGTTTAATCGGTAGTAATAGACACTGGAACGGCTCTGATAGACTGCGCAGCCCCACAACTCTGTGTGGGGTTTGTTTAAGATTGGCTCCCTCTTATGTAAACCAGAGCACCACCATTTGTGTCACCGTGGGTTTCTACAAACCAGTTGGAATACTGACCTCACACCTTTTCGCTTTTCCCAGAGCATTTCAGCCCATACGCGGCCCCAGGGACTGTCCCTATTGAAACCGTCATGGGCACAGGCCAATAAAATCCTTGGTGCCAAGTCCCTCACTCACTACCGTGATCTTTCGTATCCAAACCAGATCCAAATATATAACCCCCCCTGCCCCAAATGGGTCCCTAAGCTGTTCCTTCGCCCAAATATCGAAAACACGAGATGATCGAACAAATGCTTGGATAACTGAAAGGTATTTCGTGTCGACACGCAGGTCGAGGAATTCTCAATCTTTGCGTGATATGCGCTAACAACCCACCCCATCACGTGATTGCGCAGACTCTATTACCCAACCTTTCAAGCAAAAATTTATCTAGCGAGTACATTTTTCGACTTTCAACTCAACCTAAATCTAGATATCGAGTTGTGCAAGGTTTACAATCACCGATTCGCATACAGCACCAAAAAATGTTACAGAATATTTTTAATCCGAGCTTACTTAATAATCCAGGAGGGTAAATTGTTTTCCATAAAGATAGATCTCTTAAATGGAGTTTGTTCTTGCACGGTAAACACCGTAAAGCAGAAAGGCGACCGCTTTTATTTTTACCTGCTGAAAGACGGCGCCATCATAGATCGTCTTGGTTGGTCTGACTCTCCAACCTATACAAAAAAACTAACTGAAACAGGGAATTATCACGTACAAGCGCATTTAAAAAGAGGCGAGTCCAACACATTAAAAAGATCTGAGAGCATCTTCCACAGCACAGAAGAGGGCTTGAATGAATTACGATCCCTATGGAAAGACACTCAACTCCCTATTGAAGAAATAGCGCTATACAAACTAGCGAAACCTTTTAGTGACTTTGTACTTCATCACGGACCAATATCAGGCACCACCTTATCTCCTGAAAAAATTGATAAAGACCTAAAACTAAGCCACAGTAAAAAAACACACACATATCAAACAAATATTTTTACATTCAACAATCCTTGTAACAATGACAGCGTCCTGCACTTTTCCGGAACATCGATTTCAGATTCGCGACTAATTTTTGGTTCCGAGGACATCTCAAAAGAGCAAAACTTAACTAACCTTCTTGGGTCAATAGGAAATTTTACGACCGCAGTTTTGCAAAACAATGAAATCACGATCAGCACAGACTATTTCGGGTTTGGAAAGCTTTATTATTATAAATCCCCCGAGAGCGTCGTCATCTCCAACAGTTATCACCTACTACTTATTGCACTTCGTTCCTCTGGGATTGAGTTGGAAATTGATTTAGATGTAGCGCTATCCAAGCTGACATTTGTTGGACTCCAGCCTTTTTACCAAAATTTTTCAAGGCGCATGGACATTCAAGGTACGCATTGCTTGCCTATAGATAAGATGTTCGTTATCTCAGACATGGGCATTACAATTCAAAATAAAGAAATTGCCGAGACGCTACAAAAAGAAGATATCCCCTCCGAGGCAGAGTACATTGAGCTTTTAGGCAAAGCCAAAAATGAAATACTAGAAAACTTTGCTTGCATTGCAAAGAGCCCTCGCTTCAAAGAGATAATAATCGACGTATCTGGAGGTATGGACTCTCGCTTAGTTTTTTGCGCTGCCACCAATTTCCCTGAATACAGAGAAAAAATCACCTTAAATAGCCAAGAAACACGCGATGCTCCTGAAGAGCTAAACGTGGCTATTGCAATAAATTCTTGCTATAACTACCCATACAATGAGAGCGCAGAAACTATCATTTCACCTCCTCCAGCACAATTGGTCGATGGCATTTCCAGCTACTACTTAGGAACATACTACTCTTATAATTATCCACAGACTAAAATATCTGAAAATCAAGCGATAAGACTTACCGGATTTGGTGGTGAAATTGCTGTTCGCCCTTATTTTTCACGCTTACACTTTAATACAGAATTAGATGTTTCTGACGTATCAAAATTTATCTCCCTGTACTTTGAAAAGTATGGCTACCTGTCTCGCTTTGACAAAAACAGCAGATTTACCGAAGCGACAAAGCGCCTATTCAAGCAAGAACTCGACATAATGCCTGGATCAAGTGCCCTTGAAAAGTTCGACTGGCACTATTTATTCTATAGAAACGGACTACATTGCAGCGATAGCTGGCGCGTAGATATTTCCGGAGCAGAGTTTGCAATACTGCAATCCAAATCATCTTTCGAACTAAAAAAACGCTGCTTCACTCAACATAAAAGTGTAAAACTACAGCTTGATTTAATGTCTGCACTCAATCCTTTTCTGGCAACATACCCTTATGAAAGCGACATGGATAACCAGGCACAAAAGAGCATAAATCTGACGCAAACTCAACCTAAAAGCTACATCGAAAACCTTCGACCACCAGCTGTAGCCGACCACACTGCTTGGGAAAGCGCCAGAAAAAACAAGCTCTCAAAAAGAACATTAAAATCAGACAATTATGCCGAATACAAAGCGCAACATCAGAGTCTACTTGAAAGCCGGCTACAACGCTTGACGTCCGCATTAACCTTGATATGCGGCACCGACGAAGAACTTTTCACTGAGGTTGCAGCACCTATTTATTTCTTTGCAAAAGCTAATTTTAAAGGTAAGAGCAGTGGAACCCAATTTCAAAACCTCTACACAAAAATAATGTCGATTGCCTATCAAATAAAGATTTCGCGCTCTTAATAACTTCATAGCAATACTGCTCTTGCCTCTACGCTAACGCTAAGAGGCAAGACTTAAATCCAGCACAAAAATTAGCGCTGCCATGCTATTAAACTACCCACAACCAAATGTCCATTCAAACTCTTCACAAAAAAATAATGGTACAAATATGCCCAACCTAATGTGGATTCATTGCTTAAGAGTCTGTGCAATGCTGATGGTTGTTGTCCTTCATTCTGCAGCCCCTACTCTTTATCGATTCAAAGGCCCATCTGATACCGACTGGATGACCGGTAATTTTTATGATTCATTTGTACGTGTTTGCGTACCACTATTCTTCATGATCTCAGGCTTTCTACTTTTAGACAAAACGGAGAGCACTAGCAGCTTCATTAATAAACGTCTAAAGAAAATCGTCATCCCGACTTTATTCTGGACTTTAATTTATCTTACTTGGAAAATACTCTACGAAAAACAGAAACTGGATTTAGGCCACAGCCTCCTTACGGCGCTAATTTCCCCAAGCTACTATCACCTATGGTTTGTATATGCAACAATCGGATTGTATCTTGCCATCCCAATATTGAGAAAGTTTGTTACCAATGCAACCAACTCAAATATTATATATTTTTTATCCATTTGGTTTTTTTGCGTAGCCATACTCCCTCTAATTGAAAAAACACTCGGAACAAAAGCAAAATATGACATAGGTATTTTCACCGGATATGCAGGATATCTTATACTTGGCTTATTTCTCGGCCGCTTCACCTATAAATCTTTTCACGCAATAATTTCTGTTGCTACTATTATAGCAGGCTTATTAATCACCGCACTTGGCACATATTTCCTCACTTTAGAAAAAGGATCATTTGTTGATAAGTTTTATGGCTACCTCTCACCCGCAATAATACTATCTGCAGCAGCCTGGCTTATATTATTTAAATACATCTTCCAAGACAAAGGACTTTCAATAAATACACACATAGAAAAATCAATCACGTCACTAAGCTCGTTAAGTTTTGGCATCTACCTTGTGCACGCACTATATTTAACTGCATTAAAATCTGGAGCTTTTGGCTTCAAAGTATCCGCGCTATCAGGCAACCCTGCTATATGGATACCTATTACAGCCTTTTTAGTATTTTTCTTATCTTATACAACTGTATGGATTTTAAGCAAAATACCTTTCTTGAGAAGAACGGTATAATCTCCTAAAATGTATAACTGCGATGAGCCACCATTAGGCAACACCGTTCATGGAGTGACATAGAGCTTTTGAAACTTTAGTCACTCCACAGTTAATAACAACCTCGCGATGCTCACCGCCGCCGCCTCCAAATGCTCCTCATGACTAACCCCAGAAGCCTTCAACGGCTTCAAATCATGATCCCCTGCCACCAGCCACATCACCTCGATGCTCGGCGACAGCACATAACCCTCCACCGCCGCCCGATTGCCCAGCGCATCGCGCTCGCCCTGCACAATCAAGGTCGGGGTCTTCAGCCCGGCCAGATGCTCGACCCGTGGCTTTTCTGGCTTGCCCACCGCATAGAACGGATACCCCAGGCACACCAGTGCATCAGCCACCAATTCATCGGCCAATAAACTGGCCATGCGCCCGCCCATGGACTTGCCGCCAATAGCCAAAGGCCCAGCGACATGACGTCGCACCTGGGCATATACCTCGCGCCAGCATTCCAGCAGTTTCGGCGCCGGATTCGGCGGGCGTTTGCCGCCGTCCACACGGCGCTGGGCCATGTACGGGAACTCGAAGCGCAACACGTTCACGCCATGCCCGGCAAGGCGTGCAGCCATGTCGTCCATAAAGCCCGAGTCCATCGGCGCGCCGGCTCCGTGGGCGAGGATCAGCGTCGGTGAGGGGCCTGCGCCAACGCGCGTGGCCGCATTCCATAACCAACCCTGTTCACGCACACACTGCGCCCATTGATCCCCGTCAATACTGGCCTTGTGCTCTTTGCCCATGCTTGCCTCGCTTTTTAGTCTGCCTATAACTCCAGCCCAAGTGCCGCATCTGCTTG
>Ga0265296_1001140_pt1 | contig 32471 bp, 21 predicted proteins | sample MunlanPumphouse1_FD_189073 | JGI IMG/M metagenome (GOLD analysis project Ga0265296, IMG submission 189073) | Groundwater microbial communities from a municipal landfill in Southern Ontario, Canada - Pumphouse #1 | ecosystem: Environmental > Aquatic > Deep subsurface > Groundwater | place...
ACGTCCAGCACCACGACCTGCGCAAAACCGCTTTCCCCATAGCTCAGTCCATGCTCCCCGCGGTTCGGGCATCGAAGACTTTCTGACGCCTAGCGGCGTCTGAAACTCTCAACGGTAGCGGTCAGGCCGCTTAACGGGAGCCAAAACTGATATAGCAGACATTTGTCTACGGCCATTTCTCCATACGGCTAGAACCGGCTGTCGAGCGCTATTACCTCTTGTGCGGCCCACATCGCACCGTGCAGCGCAACGCTCATCGCAGCCGCGAGGACAAAGTTTTCCCACCGGCATGTCCGCTTTGAACACTCCATCCCGTTCCTCCTCTTGCAAGGCATCGATCGCAACCATCGATCCGGCTTTGCTTAGCGTCGATGGGGGACCGCGGTCCTCCAGCCGGGAGGGACATGATGAACGATCGAGTTTTACTGCGGACGGGCTGTGGCTCCGTGCTGATCAGCCTGTTCGCATTTGTCGGGGCGACCGTCGCCGAGGCGCAGACGCCAACACCGACGCGGCGCATCCCGCCGCGGATCATGACACCGGCGCCTCCGCCCGCCGAAGAAGAAGACACAGCGGCGGACGAATCGCGCGAAACAACACCCGCGCCAGCGCCGCGCCAGATTCGCCGGATTGCGCCGGTCGTAACCTCGCCGACCCCGGCAACAGCGCCCGTCGCGCGTCCTGTCCGGCGCGTGCCGCCTGTTGCGCCGACTTCGACGGAAACGCCTACGCCCGGTCCCTCGATCATCGGGCCGCGTCGACGAGCGCCGGTGATCACAACGCCCGCCGAGACGGACAGCATGATCCCCGACAATGGAGAGATCCGTCGGGTTCCGCCCGTTGTCGCCACGCCGCCGAGCCCGCCGCCGACCGGACCGGTGCGGCCGCGGCGGACGCCGCCCGTCATCAAAACGCCGACGCCAACGCCGGCCGATCCGCCTACAGGCGAAGTCCGGCGACGTCCGCCGGTGATCACCACGCCGTCATCGGACGGAACGGCCGAAATCCGTCGCCGTCCGCCCATCATCACGAACACGCCCCCGGGCGAGGTGCGGCGGCGGCCTCCAGTCGTCACCGCGTCCGATGAGCCGACGTCGGAAGGAACCGCCGAAGTCCGCCGTCGCCCGCCCGTCATCACGAACACGCCGCCGGGCGACGTGCGGCGACGGCCACCGGTGGTCACCGCATCCGATGAAGCCGTCGCCGACGACACCGGGCAGGCACCGGTCACAGCGCCGCCCGAGCGGCGTCCGCAAACCCCGGTGCGGCCGCGTCCCGGATCCTTCGTCAACATCCTCGCGGCCGAGATCATCCCGCCAACCGATGGCCAGACCCAGCCGCTGGCAGGATCGGTGACGTTGCGGCGCGGCGGGTTCAGCGACCTGATCAAGACGCTGCCCGTCGCCCGCGAGATTTCGGGCGCCCAATTGCGCGCCAATCCCATGATTAGGGTGGGCAAGTCGCAGCTCGATTTCCGCAAGATGCTCGACAACCCGATGGCGCTGATTAACGTCGCCGATCGACTGGGACGCATATCCGATCTGGTCGATGTGCGGCCCGGCAAGCTGACGGCGTTCGAGGTCGGAAAGGGCGTCGTCGTCCGTGACTTCCTGTCGTACAGCTACAAGGCCGGGGCGTGCAGCACGGAAACCAATCGCGCCAGAATTGCGGCGACGGGAATATCCTGTTTCACCCGCTCCTCGCCCGCTGACATCGACAGCAGCTATGCCCGGGCGGGCAGCCTCCGCTTCGTCCGCGATCCTATCAAGCGGGCGCAGGCCTTGGCTGAGGCCAGAGCGGAGCGCAATCGGGTCGGACAGGACATAGACCAGCAAGTGGCCGAGTTTCGGGCGCGGCTTGCGGACCCGGCGATGCGCGCCGAGCTGGTCGCCGCGGTTGGCGACGTCGAAGCGGCGCGGCTAGAGGCGCTCGATGACACCTCGCTGGCCGGTGAGCTCATCAACAACAGCGACAATCTGATCGAACAGGTGTTTTACGTCCCGACGAACGCGCCGCCGCAGGAGCCCGCCACCCCCGCAACGCCCCCGGCACCGAAGGTCGAAGATGTCAGCGCCTCCTATCCCCTCGGCACCCATGTCTATCTCGCCGGCTTTACGCTCGGGCGCGATTTCGAATGGAGCCAGGGCGTGCAAACCACGATCAAATGGTGCCTGGTTGGTTGCAAAAAGACCTATTATGCCAAGGTGTCCGCAGGCTTTGGTTACCAGTTCGGGCTGCGCTTTCCGATCCAGCTTTCCGGCACTTATGACTATGCACTGAAAGGCGGCGTTCAAAGCGGCACGGTGATGACGCAGATCGCGACGATCGATGGCAGCGCCGCAGATTATGCATCGACCAAATTGCCCGCCAACCTTCTCTATGGCGGCAAGGAACTGGTCGCGGGCTTTTCGGCGCATGCCGGTGTTGCCGCCAAGCTGCCGGTGGTCGGCCAGCTTGGTCCGATCAATGTTCCGCTGCTCGATTATGACCTGACGACGCTATTGCCCGGCGACTTCGCCAACGGCCAGTTCAAGCCACCCGAGCCGGGCAAACCGGGGCCGTCGGCCCCCTTCATCCTCGAACAGCTCGACCTGCTCGGCGGACGGGGCAATTTCGGGGTGCTCGGGGCGCAGGTGTTCCCGGCAGTCGACATCCGGATGGACTCGACGCTGCTGTCGCTGACGCTGACCGATCGGTTGGCAGCCAACAAGACGACGACTCTATCAGCGGGGGCGACGACGGTGCCGCTGGCGCTGAAAAACGGCGCGGCGGAATTCGTCATCGGCAACCCTCAATATGGCATTCAGTTCACCCTGACCCCGGGGTTGAACGCGCGGCTGTTCATCGATCTGGCGGTATGGGGCGCCAAGGTCGACTGGCCGGTGTGGTTCCCGCAGTTGGCGGTGACGGTGCCGTCCGATGGGCTAAAGTTCGAATGCCATGAAGGGACGGTGTGCAGTCAGGAATTCCGTTTCACCCCGAAGGGCGCCCAGTCGATATTCCTCGGTCGGGTCGAACAATGGGGGCTGGATTTCGAAAAGCTCTATCTGCCGAAATGTATCGACGAAACCTGCCGGTTCGGGGTCCGGTTGGCGCAGAACAAGGTCATTTTTGAAGGGAAAAGGAAGGACGGCGACAACCCGGACGGCGACCCCAACGTCCTGTATCAGGCGATGACCCCGTTCTTTGTCGAAGCGACCAAGCGCGCCAAGGCCTATATCGCCGACGCACAGGCGCGCAAATCGCAGGACGTGTCGAACGCGATGGGCATGCTGGCGCAGGCGATCTGGACGAAGCAGTGCAAGGACAGCCTGTGCTTCGACAACATCACCGCGCTGACGGCGCAGATGGGTCCGCGCGCGGTGAAGATTGCGCAGGCGAACCCCGGCCTCGGGACACTGAAGATCAACCAGCAGGTGAACAAGGAATTCGGCCCCAAATTCCAGCAGGAAGTCGACGATTCCGCGCTGCGGCAATCGATGGCCGAAGCGCAGCTGGTCGCGCGCCAAACCAAGGGCGTGAAGCAGCCCAAGGTGATCCGGTGATAATCGAGCGCCGCGGTGTCCGGTTTCAGCGCTGCTTGCCGTCTAGGTACACGGTGGCCTCGTGTATCGCGCGCCGCCGAGTGGAGGGAGTGAAGAATATGCGACCATCGTTCTGGATGACGCTTGGCCTGATCGCGGCCGCGAGCCTGTCGGCATCGCCAGCCCACGCCCAGTTCGCGGCCGAGGACGCCGCCGAGCTGCCTGCGGACAGCGACGGCGCTTACGACGAAGCGACCGATGATGAAGCCGGTCCGGCGGTCGATCCCTATGCCGCCGACCCCGGCTACGGGACCGCGCCGCCGCAGTCGATCGGCGACCGCACCGTAGTCGACCTCGCGACCGGCGTCCTCGGGGCCACGGGCGCGCGCCGAGTACAGGACGCCGAAGGGATCGTTCGCACCGTGATCCGCAAGGCTGGAGCGAATGGCGGCACCCCGGCGTCGCCGGGCTCCGATCCCGTCGGTCTCGTCCAGGACATCCTGACCGCGACCCGCAAGAGCAAGGCTCCAAAATAGACGGCATCGCATGCCGACAGGGCGATCCAGATCACCGTTCAAAAGGATATTCGCATGACCAAATTTCGCAAATTTTCAACCTTGCTGCTGGCCACCACACTTCTCCTCGCAGGCGCAGGCGGCGCGGGTGCGCAAGGCAAGGCGCAATCCGACCTGTTCGCCTTTTCGGAAGGCGCCCGCCTCGTCCAATATCCCGAGGACGTCATGATCAGCCAGATGGACAGCAGCCCGCTCAACCTGATCGACGGGTTCGTTGCGACGGACTGGACGGGACTGGCCTCGCCGACGCCGGTGTTTGTGCTCGAACTGCCCGAACGGACCGAGCTGAGCCGTATTTCGTTCGACACCGGCCCGCTCAACCGCGACGCCAAGGCCGTCCGGTCGGTGACTGTGGAAGTGTCCGATACCTCGTCGACGAGCGGCTTCGAACTGGTGGCTGAGCTGTCGCTGAAGCGGCTGAAGAACAATCAGAGCTTTTCTTTCGATCCCGAATTCCTCCCCGTGGGGCGCTGGGTGCGGCTGACCGTCGTCGACAATCATAGCGGCGACGAATATTCGGCACTGACCGGCTTTCACGGCTATGGGCGCGCACTAACCGCGGTCGCCAAAATGCCCAATGTCACCGGGACTTATGACGGCCACAGCGGCTGGGGCAAAATTCACCTGACGCAGCAGGGCGATCAGGTTACCGGTTGTTATGCTTATCTGAACGGCCGGGTGACCGGCGTCATCAAGGGGCGGACGATGATCCTGACCATGACCGAGACCGGGCTCGACGGATCGCCGATCAAGCACCGCGCCTATTTCGGGATGAGCGCCAATGGCCGCGAGCTGATTGGGATGGGCCGCAACACCGACCCTGCGTTAGGTGAGGGCTATTTCGATTTCTACGCCGCCGATCGCGTCAGCAATCGCGCCGGTAGCTGCTGACCCGCAATATTACTTTGTATCAAGACGCAAAGGACCACCAGTATGAAGACCCTATCCGTTATCACGCTCGTTGCGGGCTCGCTGATGTTGGCGGGCTGCGGCGGATCGACCGATTCCGCTAAGCCGGGCGAGCAAGCCGAAGCGACAAGCGGCAGCGCTGCCCCGAAAGGGTGGAATGCCGCCGACGCCTGTTCGGTGGTCGACAAAGCCAAAATGGCTGCGACGGCGGGCAAGCCGGTGAGCGAAGCCACCCTCGGGCTGGTCCACGAAAGCAGCGGCGGCAGCGACGCGACGACGTCCGAATGCAGCTACATCATGGAAGATGGCAGCCGCGCGTCGGTGATGTTGCGCTGGTCGCCGATCGACGACAACACCCCCGAAGCGATGGCGGCGGCGCAAAACACGTCGAAACAAACGATCGAAGCCTTTGGCGGCACCATCGAAACGGTCGAGGGACTTGGCAAATCGGCGTTCTGGATCGGCAAGACCGACACGATGAACGTGTTCATCGGCGATGATAAGTTCGCGATCATCACGCTGCCAAGCAATCCGGCGTCGAAGGAGCAGGCCACCACCCTCGCGCGCGAACTCGGCGCCTGACCGAACGCTAGCGCCCACCGCATCCCGCTTTCTTTCGCGCTTGCCAAACCCCTGACCGGCCCGCATAAATTCCGCGGGTTCGGCGGGCGGCCCGTGAGCAGCGCGGAGAAAGTCGATCGATCCGAATCCCAGCGCCGCACCCGATTTTGCGGGCACCGCCGATGACTTGATGGCCCTGCTGTACAGCGAGCTGCGGGTCATCGCGCGGCGCGAGCATTTCCGTGCGGGCGGGCCGCAAACCTTGCAGCCGACCGCGCTGATCAACGAGGCCTATGTCAAGTTGCAGCGCCGCGACAGCTGGGAAAGCGAAGCGCATTTCCTCGGCTGCGCGGCGACCGCGATCCGCCACATCCTGATCGACGCGGCGCGGGCGCGGATGGCGTCGAAGCGCGACGCGCCGATGTACAGCTTTACCCAGAGTCTGGATTCGATGGCGGCGGCAGTTCCCGAGGATGCCGAAGTCGTCAAACTGGGCGACGCGTTAAAAGCGCTGGCCGACGTCGATGCCAATCTGGCGAAGGTGGTCGATTGCCGCTTTTTCGCCGGGCTCGACGAAAAGGAAACCGCGCAGGTTCTGGGGGTTTCGGACCGCACGGTGCGGCGCTGGTGGGTGCAGGCGCGCGCCTGGATCCACGTCGAGATGCTTGCGGCGTAGCCCGCCTTACCCTTCCGCCAGTCGTTTGCGCAGCGCCGGGAACGCTTTCAGATAGCTCTCCCCGGTCGGCCCCATGCCCTTGAAGATCGTTTCCGCCCGATCGGCCGCCGCCTTCGCATCAGCGATCCGTCCGGTCTTCAGCAGCGCAATCGCACGCGCGCGCTCGACGATCGCATGCGCGGCGCCGACCGGCATGTCCTTCATGATCGCGTCGGTTTCGGCCAACACTGCCAGCGCCTCTGCCGTATCACCTGCTTCAGCAAGCGCCTCCACCAGCGTCCCGGCGATGATCAGCGTCGGCTGCGCGGCCGGGCTGAGTTTCTCACTCGCCATCGGCCAGGATTCGGCCAGCAAAACACTCGCTTCTCTATATTTTTTGAGCCCGACCTTGATCCGCCCCAGATGGAACAGATCGACAGCAAGCCCCGCCGAGCGACCAAACACCGCTCGGCGCCGCGCGACGACATTTTGCAAGATAGGCTCGGCGCGCGCGGGTTGCTCAAGCTTGCCGTAACGCACGCCCTTGAGCTGCTCCATCGCCAGCGCCAGCGTGCTGTCGCCCTGCCCGTTGTCGGCGGTAATCTTGTCCGCCCGCGCAAAGATTTCAGGCATCGCATCGGTCTGATTTGCCTCGAGCATATAGGCGAGTAGATTATTATAAACCGTCATCCGGTCGCGATAATTGTCGGCATAGGCAATGTCGGCGTCGGCCAGGGTCGCCTTCAACAGCGCGATCGCATCCTCGATCCGCCCCGTGCGCCGCCAGAGCTGAGCTCGCGTCAAATTGATGTCGACCAGTTCGCGGCGAAACCGCACCGGGTCGGCACGAAACACCGGCTCCGCCGCATCGATCAGCGGTGCCATGGCGTCGGTTTTCCCCAGCGACGCCGCCGAGGCCGCGGCGCGAACCTGCAACTGCGCGGTCGCCACCCGGTCGTCCTTGCCGATGCCCCGCGCCATTGCTTTGGTGATCAACGCATCGGCGCCAACCGGATCCTCCAGCGTGATGTAAAGGTCGAACAAAGTCGAGACCAGCGTCGCCGATTCCGCGCTGGTATCGACCGAGTTCACCAGTCGTTCGGCGGTCGAATCGAGCATCTGCTTGACCGTTACGCTTTCGCCGGCGTCTGATTCCGCGGTGTCGCGCAGCATGATCTGGAGCATCTGGTTGATCGATGCCGATCGCCGCGCCGCATCCTGCGCCACATCGCGTTCGATCGCGGTCTGATGCGATTGCCACACGATCCCGCCGACACCGACGAGCAGCGCGGCAAACGCCGCACCCGCCGCGGTGACCGCCAGCCTGTTGCGGCGCACGAAACGCCCGAACCGATAGCGCGTCGTCCCGTCGCGCGCTTTGACGGGCTTCAGATCCTGATATCGCACAATGTCGTCGGCCAACGCCTGCACGCTGTCATAGCGTTGCGCCGGGTCGCGCCGCATTGCCTTGAGGATGATCGCATCGAGGTCGCCCGCGACCGCCTGCGCACGCACCGGTGCGCCATCGCGCGCGGCGACCTTGCTCGGCAGCGCGGGATCCTCCTGCAAGATGCGCCGCACCATCGTCGGCACCGAACTGCCGTCGCGTTGCCAGGGCGAGGTACCCGTCACCAGCTGATACAGCACCGCGCCCAGTGCATAAACATCGGTCGCAATCGTGATCTGTTCACCGCCCAGCTGTTCGGGGGCGGCATAATCGGGGGTCAGCATCGGCTGCGTTGTTTCCGCCCCCGTCACATCGCCGTCGATCAGCTTGGCGATGCCGAAATCGAGCAGTTTGACCGACCCGTCGCCGTCGATCATGATGTTCGACGGCTTCAGGTCGCGGTGCACCACCAGATGCGCGTGAGCATAGGCAACGGCGGCACAAATATCGCGAAACAGCGCCAGCCGGACCGTCAGGTCGGCCTTCTCGTCACGAACCCAATCATCGATCGGCCGCCCATCGACATAGTCCATCACCATGTAGGGGCGCCCATCGGCCGCCATACCACCGTCGATCAGGCGCGCGATATGCGGGTGATTGAGGCTCGCCAGCAAGCGCCGCTCGCGCGCGAACAGCTGGCTTTTCTCCGACGCTTCGGCGCGGAGCAGCTTGATCGCGACCTGTTGAACAAAATCGGCATCGGAGCGGTGCGCCAGATAGACTTCGCCCATCCCGCCGCGCCCGAGGTAGCGATCGATCGTGAAGCCGCCGACGACCTGCCCCACCGCCAGCGACCGGAATTCACTCTCAACTCCGCCGCCGTCGAGCGATGGGCTGCTGCTATCAAGGATTCCCTCGGCCCGGTGCGCCGCGAGCATCGCCCGGGTTTTCGTGACAACGGCGGCGCTCGCGGTCGACTGCGTCAACAGCCGTTCCTGATCATCGGCCGCTGCATCGACCAGCTCATCGAAGAGCTTCTGAACCGCCGCCCATTCGTCCGCACCGTCGTCGATCATAGTCCCCCCGATCTATGTTCAGGGGTATCAGAAGGCCGAGCAATAGCAATCGCTTCGCAATAATTGCGTTGGTCACGACGAAGCCGCGCTGCCGCTAGTGAAGCAAGCCCCGATGACCGCTTGAACGACTGGAATCAGGCGTGCGCTGACTTTCAATCTGGGCCTGAACCAACGGCAGGTTCGGGGCGCCGTTTCGCTGCCGGCTACGACTTAGATCAGGCGCTAAGCGGACTGACGCCCCGGCCGCTCGCGGATGATGAAATCGCAAGCCAAATTCGCACCTTGCGGCGAGAAACGACCAATTCCTACCGGTTTCTGCGAGAAACCCGGGCGTACTATTGGAGTTAATCACTGAAATTCTCGCGCGACACCAGGCAGACGGTTTCGCGAGGTAAGCGGCAGCAGGTGATCAAATCCGGACCGGCGGCTTGTGAGCACAGTTTTAGAAAGCCGGTATTCCACCAGATCCCGCAGAGACGTTCTGCTCGATCGTTCAAAGTCGCTCTAATTTATGATCTTGCTTCGTTCTGAGTAGCCCGGAACGCATTGTAAGCCGATGTGTTGATCCGAGCCGTGCGCCGGTTAATGTTCGTGCTGAAATGCGCAATGACTGAACAGCGCGGCGATAGATCATTCAAAGGCTCGGAAATCTGTGCGGAACTTCTTCCAGATTTTGCCTATAGCGAAAATTCAGGTTCTGATCATGACCAGACTAGCGTTGTCGCTACCGTCGCGCATCAATGCCTGATCGAGCAGCGACTGCGCAAGGGTGGGCAGCATTGGGCGACCGGCCGTGTCGTTGCTTAAGGTTCGCGACACGCCGTCCGAGCAAAGCATGATGATGTCCCCTGAAACCAGCGTCGTCACCAGCCGATCGATTGAGACATCCCGACCCACTCCCAGCGCGCGCGTTATCACATTCGATTTTGGATGATTGGGCGCGGCGGACGCAGGTAGCGCTCCTGAATCGACCATTTGCTGCACGACGCTATGGTCACGGGTCAACTGTTGCCACTTCCCGCCACGAAGGCGGTAGGCGCGGCTATCGCCCGCCCAGAAAATCTCGAGCTTGTCGTCGACGAGCAAGGCCGCCACGATGGTCGTGCCGCTGCGCCGTCCGGCCTCAACATAGCGGTCATAGATGAGGGCATTTGCGGACTGTAGCGTGCTTAGGATATCGTCGCCGCATAAAGTTTGCCCGCTGCTCGCGAGACCCCCCAGCGCATCGATCGCGATCTGCGCCGCAACATCACCCGATTGATGGCCGCCCATTCCGTCCGCCACCGCCCAGAGTTTGGCATCGGGCAGATTCAGAACGCGATCCTCGTTGACGGCACGGACATGGCCGACATGCGTCAGCGCGACAGATTCGATTGCGGCGACCGTATCTTCGAGGGCCGGCGCAGCGCCACGACCAAAGATGCGGAAGAAATTCATTCGCGATCGTCACCCGCGCTCGCGTCGGCGACATTATAGGCTTGCACAAATGCCCGATCGAGCACGCCCGATTTTTTGCCTTCGATCTCCTCAAGCAAGTCGGCATGCCGCCTCTCCAGCTCTTTGAGCTGGGCTGCCGCTTTGTTCTGGAACAGCGACCGGCCCGGCGTCTGGCCATCGAGGCTATCAGGATCGAAGCAGGCAATCGCTTGCTGCAAGCTTCCGCGCAGTCCGGCAAAGGTTGCGACCAGATGGCGCTTGATGTCGCGAAACGACGATTGCAGCGCAGCCGGACCCGTAAGAAATCCGTGCGATCCGCCCAGGATCAGATCGATCGCCAGTCGCTGCGTCGGCGCCCATTTGAACGGATTGTTATCGGCGCTGCCAATCGTCGTCCGCGTCATCTGGTAATGTGAGCGCGCGTGATCCCGTTCGCTCATCAGGTCGCCAACACCGAGCACCATCTGGCGGTACACCCCGCCGACGCGGCGCATGATCTCGACCGGATCCTCGCGCGCCAGCAACGACGCATCGAGGCCCGCGCCCTCGCAAAAGGCATCCAATAGCGACCCGGTGGTGATGGCCGCCCCGCCGGATCGCGTCGCAACCGCGGTGTCGGTCCAGTCGCTGGGGACATTGATCGAATCACCGAGCGGCGGCGTCAGCACCATGGTGCGCGTTTCCTGACCAGCAATATCGCCGTGCGGCGCTTCGGATGCCACGATACGGAAGTCGCCGAGGCGGATAGCGAACGGCAGGGAGACGACGACCTCGGACTGATCGGCAAACCGTTCACCAGTGGCCGCATTGAAGACCCCGTTTGCGCCGAGCGGACGCAAAGTGAGCCCGTCGGCGCCGACAGCGAATTCGCAGTGGGTGCGCGACAAGGCGCAATTGGGATCGGGGATCGACCAGTCGGCGCTCTTGTCACGACCGATCCTTAACACGCCTTCGCGCAGCAGCCTGGCATCGACCGGATGGATTTCGTCGCCGCGTTCGAACAGTTGTAGCATATACATGATCGGCGCTTTCCTCAGGCGACCTGTCGCACAGCAGCCGGAACATCGGCGGGTTGGGCAATCCGGGTGGCGAGCATCGACGCGTCGTCATCAGCCGCACCTGCGGCAAATTTTTCTTCGGCGGCTCCGGCGGCCCGATTGAACGCGTCAAACGCCGCACCAAATTCATCCCCGCGTCGGTGCGAGATACGCAGCGCAAAGCGCGATGTCGCCGCCTCGTCGAGCGCCTTGCGAAGCCGCCCGAGCGGCCGCGTCACCGCAGCGCCGCTCAAATAGCCGACGATCATCACGGTCAGCATCACGACGAGTGACAGCATGATCAGGAGCCAGCGCGTGTTGTTGGTGGCGGCCACGAGCGCGTCGGTGCGGACGACAATATCGACCCTGCCATAGCTCGCACCCGCATAACGTATCGGCTGTACGATCCGCATCCCGCCGCCCTGGCCTGCGCCGACATAACTAACCACCGCCCCATTGGCCGCGCCGACGCGCGCCTCGCCTTGCGGCGCCGCGTAACGCGCGCCGATGCGGCGTCCATCGGTTGCGGCGCGGACAATATTGCTCGCGTCGATAACGGTCATCGCCTGGATTTCGCGATCTTCGCTTGCGCTCGAGACAAAAGCTTGCAGAGCGCCCCAATCCTGTTGATCCGCCGGCAGCCCGGCATTGTCGACCGCAACCACCCCCGCATTGCTTGCGACAAACGCCGCAATCGTCCGGCCCGACGTCGCCGCCATTTCCTCGAACGCGCGGTCTTCGCGCGAGCTGATCAAGGCGCCGCAGATCGCGAGCACCGCGAAGGTGACCGTCGCCAGCAACAGCGGCAGTTTGACGCGCAGCGACAGGCCGCGGCGCGGCACCGAGCTTTCTTCGCGCGCGCTCATTTCGCGCATGATCGCTTTTCGAACCGCTTCGCCGTCGGCAAAGCGTTGTTCGGGCTTTTTCGACAGCAGCTTGTCGATGATGAAACGCAGTCCCGGCGGACAATCGCTGGCCGACCGCTCGATCGGCTCGACCCTTTCCTGCGCGATCTGGATCGCCAGCGTTGCGAGGCCGATGCCCGGGAATGCCGCCTTGCCCGTCACCATTTCGTACAGCACGATGCCGAGCGAAAACAGGTCCGAGCGATGATCGACAGGGAGGCTGAGCGCCTGTTCGGGGCTCATGTAGCGCGGCGTCCCGATCATCTGGCCGAACTGTGTCTGCGCCAACTGGTCGCTGCTTCCCTCAGGATCGGGCTCGTCGATGCGCGCGACGCCGAAATCGACCAACTTGGCGGTACGACCATCGTTCGTCAGCAGGATGTTCGACGGTTTGACGTCGCGGTGCACAACGCCCATTCGGTGCGCATAGGCCAGCGCGCCGGCAAGCTGCTGGCCGAGCACCAGCACGCGTTCATAGGGCATCCGGCCATTGGCCTGCAACACCGTGTCGAGCGGCCGGCCTTCGATGAGTTCCATCGCAATATAGGCGATGCCCTCTTCCTCGCCCACCTCGTAAATCGTTGCGATATTGGGATGGCTCAGTGCGCCTGCCGCGCGCGCTTCCCGCAGGAAGCGGATGTTGAGCCCGGGATTGCGCGCATATTCGGGCTTGAGCACCTTGATCGCGACCTTGCGGCCGATGCTCGGATCGACGGCGCGATAGACGTCGGCCATCGCGCCCTCGCCCAAGCGGCCCTCGATATTATAGCGTCCCAACGCTTTCATCACTCTGCACTCTCTTCGTCAATCATTGTATCGGGCGAAGGTTGAAACATCGCTAGCGGCGCGACCGGACCGTGGCCTCGATCCGCTCGGCGCGCCCCAGATCAGCCTTGATCACCGCATTTGCGGGGTCGAGCGCCGACGCTCGCCGCAAGAGCTGCACCGCGCGCGTGGCGGACCCTTTGTTGAGCGCGGCCAGTCCCTGCGTCCGCAGCTGGCGAGCGGCGGCGGGGTTACTCCGGGCGGCGGGCGGCGCGACCGCCTGTTTGGGAGGCTGCGCACGCGGTGCGGACGGCGCCGATGGCGTCGGCGGAGCGGATGTCGCCGTCCGGGGCGCCGGTGCCTGCCTGGTGCCGGGAATGCGTAGCGTTTGACCCGCGGTCAGCGTGGTCGGCTTTTCGATCCCGTTGTACCGGGCTAGCTGATAGGTGAGCAGCCGATTGCCGAGATGGCGTTGAGCGATGCTGACCAGCGTGTCGCCAGGCTGGACGACATAGTCAAAGGATTGCGGCCCAAGCAATTCGACCGGGTCACGCGCAATGGAATCGCGGAGCAGGGCGAGCGACGGATTGTTCGGGTCTTGCTTCAGCCCCGACTTGATCAGCTTGCGTGCCGCCGACACATCGCCCTGGTTCAGATGTTCGGCAATCGCATTGATGCTCTGCGCGCTGTTCGCTGGCGTCGACACGGCGCCCGGCTTCGGGCCGCTCGCACAGCCCGCCAAAGCCAGGGCAGCGGCGAGGACCACAGTGCGTTGGAGATGTCGGCGCGTGCGTTTTTGAGCGGCGATCGTCATAATGTCATTCTCTCGGTTTGGGGGATGTCGGCGGGCGACTGGAGCAACGCCGCAAGGCTCGCCCGGTCGTTGATGAAGCTCAGGAAATCGGCGGCCGACAGCGGACGCGAAAAATAATAGCCCTGGAAATGACGACAGCCATGCTGCGACAGCCAGCGAAATTCCTCGGCGGTTTCGACACCTTCGGCGAGGACGCGAATGTCGAGTCCGCGGCCCAAAGCGATAATACTCTGGCAAATCGCCTGACTTTGCGGCCGCAGGTGGACATCGGTGATGAACTCGCGATCGATCTTGATCTTGTCGAACGTCAGCTGGCGAAGCGTGCTGAAGCTGGAATAGCCGGTGCCGAAATCGTCGATGGCGATCTTCACGCCGAGCGCCCGTATCTTGGCGAACAGACGCGCGAGCTCGGCGTCCTCGGTGCTCGCCACCCCTTCGGTCAGCTCGATCTCCAGACATGACGGGTCGAGCGAATGATTGTGCAGCGTCCGGCTGAGAAACTCAGCAAATTTCGCATCGTGTAGCTGGTTGGCGGAGACGTTGATGGCAATTCTTAAAGGTCCTGCAATGCCCCCTTCCCATTCGCTTGCTTGCCGCGCGGCCGCGTTGAGAACCCACATGCCGACCTGCTCCGCCAGCCCGGCGGCTTCAACGATCGGGATAAACAGTGACGGGGGGACACTGCCGCGCTCGGGATGGTGCCAACGGATCAACGCCTCGGCGCCTGTCACACATTGCCAATGTGCGTCTATCAGTGGCTGAAAATGCAGCTGGAACTCGTTCCGATGGATCGCACCGCGCAAGTCCTGCTCCATGGCATAGCGCTGCTGCACTTGCGCGATGGCCTGAGCGCTAAGCTCATGCGTGGCTTCCATGTCCTCCAGCGCGAAAGATGCCAGCGTTCGCGTCAACAAAAGTTGCGGCGTGATGCCGTCCACCAAGGCCGCACATCGCGTTGCGATGCTGGGCAAAATCTCGCGTTGATCGATATTCACCCGCCCGCCGAGGGCATAGGCGATTGCATCAATCTCTGATCGCGCCAGCAAGGGGTCGATGTCCTTGCCATACCAGATGGCAAAATGGCCCTGATCGACATGGGCGATCAAGCGTTCTGCGGGGATCATGCGAACAATGCGCCGGACAATTTCCAGAAGCACCCGCTCGGCAAGATCAGGATCAAATCCCGCCAGCCTTTCGTAGTCATCGAGCGCAAACGTGCCGAGGACGCCCGAGCCGTCTCGCTCCATCTGTTCGAGCAACGGTTCGCGGGTGGGCAAGCCACTCACACCGTGGCGCTCGATCAAACGGCGCTCGATCGTGGCAAGCGCCTGCTCGAGACCCTTGGCATTTTCCACCAGCCGCTCGGCGATCGCAATTTTCTGCCCTTCGCCGGAAATGACTTCCAGCCGCTGTGACAGTCGCCATAATTTCCAGTCATGCCGCCAGGCCGATCCAGCCCAGCCGCATCCAACGGCGGCAGCGATCAGCGCAAAGGTCGCGAAATCTTCGGCGCCAACGTGAATCAGGCACGCACCAGCCACAAAAATCGACGCCAGCGCCAGACGGCGTAACAGGATTGCTCCAGAAGTTGCCCCTCTTTGGACCATGTCCGCTTTTTGGGCTCCGAAATGATACCAAGCCCTTAAATTCCTGTGCAGAAATGGATCAGAATGGCTCGGTTCATCGCATTTCACACGCCGTACCAAGGTTGCGCCGCAACGCCGAAATTTGACGAGGTGCATCGACACCAGCGACACAATAGCCACCATCCACGCTGCCATCTCGATCGTCTCGGCAAACAAAGGCGCCGACCTGAGCAAGATCGGGTGGGCGACAAAGGACATGCCGGTGCCCTCAAGCAAGTCTCCGTCTGCGCCGCAAGATGATGATCAGGACAGCTTGCACCGCTTCCTCGGACATCGGGGTCGCGAGGCCTTCGAAAGCCCGCGTTCATGCTCCGGATAGCGAGCACCGACATTGCAATGCACCGGCAGCTGTCAGATTGCGAATTGATGAGAGCGAACGTCTAGCGCGCGGCCGTGACCCTGTTAACTCTTGAACAGCGCGCGGCCCACAGCCAAGCGCCGCAGTTCTCGCACAAATTCGGAGCGCCGCCTTCGATGGTCGGTCTCATCGAAACGCATCGAGAGACTCTCGGCTTTGTGCAATCACCGTTCGAGTTGGCGACAATGAGTTGGCCGATAACTGGTGCAAAGTGTTCACAACAGAGATCTGCACCGTTCTCATATGATCCACGTCTGCGAGGAATCTTCGCCAAAGACATCGGACGGCAATATTGATTTGACGGTAACCGGTGCGAGCCTGAAAAGGCATCGATGATATTGAGCAAGACAATTGTGGCACTTAGCCTTCTGACGGCGGCATCGCCAGCGCCTCCGGTTGAACGTGCGCGCGAAGCCGGTGTGGTGATCGGCGTTCTGCCCCCCGGCCCGCTTAACGCCATCACCGATGTTGACGGGGTCGCGGTCGGCCATGTCACGATCGAGGAGGGCAAGGATGTCCATACCGGCGTCACCGCGATCCTGCCGCATGGCGGCAATGTCTTTGGCTCGCGCGTTCCTGCCGGCTTTGTTGCGTTCAATGCGTTCGGGAAGTTTGCCGGCTCGACGCAGGTGGTCGAGCTCGGTGAGATCGAGACACCCATATTGCTGACCAACACGCTCAACGTCCCCGAAGCCGCGGCGGGCGCGATCGGATGGACGCTGACCCAGCCGGGCAATGAAGCGGTCCGATCGGTCAATGCCGTCGTCGGCGAAACAAACGACGGCGTGCTCAACGACATTCGCCGCCGCCGCGTCACCGTCGCCGATGCCCGGCGCGCGATCGAAGGAGCGAAGGGCGGCGCGGTCGCGGAAGGGTCGGTCGGCGCGGGTACCGGAACGGTGGCCTTTGGCTTTAAAGGCGGGATCGGCACGGCGTCGCGCAAGCTGCCGAGTGCGATGGGCGGATGGACGCTTGGGGTGTTGGTCCAGAGCAACTACGGCGGTGTCCTCAACATTGCCGGGGTGCCGGTCGGTATCAAGCTGGGTCGCCACGCCTTCGCCGAGCGGGGCGATCGCGACACCGCAGACGGCTCGGTCGTCGTGGTGATTGCCACCGACGCGCCGCTGTCCGATCGCAACCTGCGCCGCATTGCCGAGCGGGCGTTCATCGGAATCGGACGGACAGGATCGTCCTTTTCGAACGGATCGGGCGACTATGCGATTGCCTTTTCGACCAGCCCGGCGGTCCGCCGGGAGGAAGGAAGTCCGCCGACGGTGCAAATCGCTGATCTGCGCAACGAGGCGCTTTCGCCGCTATTTCAGGCGGTTGCCGAAGCGACCGAGGAAGCGGTCGTCAACTCGCTCTTCGCCGGAAAGACCGTCGAGGGGCATCGCGGCACCGTCGAGCGGCTGCCGGTCGAAACGATTTTGCCGTGGCTGGTCGCTGGCGAGAAGTAACGCCCACCCGACCTGACCGTTACGATTCTCCCGAAGCTGGTCGGGACACCTTGGCCGCGCGCAACAGGCGCCCGGGAGCGCCCACCCGCTCGCCGCTTTCAAAGGCTGGTCGCCCGTTCACCATGACCATGTCAAAGCCTTGCGCCTGTGCAAACGGGTCGAGGTAGCTCGAGCGCGCTTTTACCCGTTCGGGGGCGAACAGGATGAGGTCCGCCTTTGCGCCGGGCCGCACCGTTCCGCGATCGGCGAGCCGAAGGATCCGCGCGGGGAGCGCGGTCGCTTTGCGGACGGCCTGCTCGATCGGGAGCCGACCGCTGTTCACGACATATTGCTCGATCAATTTGGCGTAGGTGCCGGTGGCCCGCGGGTGGCGCATGCCCGGTCCGCCGTCGGTCGAGATTGCGACGTCGGGATCGAGCACGAGAATATCTTGCAGCGCGTCGTCCATGGTGAAATGCGCGCCGGAGGCACCGCCCGGACCGATCTTGATCAGGAAATCGGCATAATGAAGTCCCGCCTCCTGTGACGCTTCGGCCAATGTTTTTCCCGCATAAGGCGCGGTACCAATCAGGAGCGCTTCCGGCCCGCCGCGCCGGGTCATGCGGGCAACCAGATGATCGCGCAACTCCTGTCGTCGCCCGGCGACAACGGCAGCGTAATCGGTCGGCGGCAGAGCCCATTCGGGGAAGAGCAGCGCAATCCCGGTATAGCCCGCGCTGTACGGATAGGCATCGGCGGTCAAATCGATCCCGGAACGGCGTTTGGCGGCAATATAGTCGAGCAGCTGGCGGGCACGGTCTTCGCCTTTGCCAAACACCACTTTCAGGTGCGAGATGTGCGGCCGACCGGGGCGCGCCGACGTAATGAGTTCTTCAATCGAAGCCTCGATCTCGTCGTCATTTTCGGACCGCATGTGGCTCATGACCACGCCGTCGTGGCGCGCGACGGTCTGGGCGAGGCTGGCGAGTTCGGCGCTTTCGGCATAAATGCCCGGAACATATTCCAGCCCGTAAGAGATCCCGAAGGCGCCAGCGGTCAGTTCGCCGTCAAGCCGCGCCGCCATTCGTGCCAGCGCGGCATCGTCAGGCTGGCGCACTGCGTCCGGGATGCCCGAGACGCGGCGCAGCGTGCCGTGGCTTGCGAGCGCAGCAACATTCAGCGGCAACGCGGCGCGATCGGCAGCCGAAAGCCAGGTTCGCAGGTCCAGATCATCACCAACTCGCGGGCCGCTGCCGTCGACCCCGAGCAAAATGGTGGTCACCCCCATGGCAAGGAAGGCATCGTAGGATTGCTCCAGCGGATCGCCATGCGTGTGGGTGTCGATAAATCCGGGAGCGAGGACGCGCCCTTCGCCCTCGACGAGCCGCGCGCCGCGCGGCGCCGAACCGCCCGGCGCCAGGATCGCCATTACTTGATCGCCAAGGACGGCAACATCGGCTCGGCGGGGTCCGGCGCCGGTGCCGTCCACCAGCAAGACATCGCGGAAATAGATCGACGGCTCGTCCGGGGCGGCGGCAAGGACTGGCAGGTGCGCCAAGGCGCTCCCGGCAATCGCACCGGCAACGACCTGACGCCGCGTTACGTCACCACGCACCATGAAACTCTCCCTTGCAAGGGTGGCGGCAATGATGCCGGGATGGGCGGCGGAAAAGCCGATCGATATTCAAATGACGCTGTAGCAGGATTCGATCGGCCGCTTCGGGAAGCGATCCGCCTTCACCGCTGCTTGGCCGCTATGTAGCGCGTCACCTGCTCCTCGAGAATGTCGAGTGGCAGCGCACCTTCGCTCAGCACGGCTTCATGGAAATCGCGTATATCGAAGCGCGCGCCCAGCTCGCGTTCGGCGCGGGCGCGCAATTCGGCGATCTTGAGCTGGCCGACCATGTAGCTGGTCGCCTGACCCGGCCAGTTGAAATAGCGATCGACCTCGCGCGCGATGTCGGTGTCCGACACCGAACTGTTCGCTTTGAAATAAGCGATCGCCTGTTCCCGCGTCCAGCGTTTCGAATGAATGCCGCTGTCGAGCACCAGCCGGATCGCGCGCCACACCTGGAGCGAAAGCATGCCGAAGCGGTCGTAAGGCGTCTTGTACACTCCCATCTCGTTCGCGAGCCGTTCCGAATAGAGACCCCAGCCCTCCATATAGGCGCCGTAGCCGCCGAACTTGCGGAACTTGGGAATGCCCGTCAGCTCCTGCTGGCGGGCGATCTGGAAATGATGGCCCGGCGCGCCTTCATGGGCGGCGATGCCCGCGACCTGCACCTTCTGCGTCTGGTTCATGTCGACGAGGTTCACATAATAGATGCCGGGGCGCGATCCGTCGGCCGATGGCGAATTATAGAAGGCGGTCGATGCGGTGGCTTCCCGCCATTTTTCGACGGCGCGCACCTCGAGCGACGCCTTGGGCAGCACCCGAAAATAGCGCGGCGCGGCGGCCATCGCGGCCGCGATCACCGCGCGCGCATCGGCAAGATAAGCTTCGCGTCCGGCCTCGGTATTGGGATATTTGAACTGCGGATCGGTGCGGATATGATCGAAAAATTGTTCGAGCGTCCCGGTAAAGCCGACCTCGCGCTTGATCGCCTCCATCTCCTGCCGGATCGCCGCGACCTGAGCGAGCCCGAGGTCGTGGATCTGGTCGGCGGTCAGGCTGGTGGTGGTCGAGCTCTTCAGCCGGTCGGCGTAGTAGGCCGCGCCATCGGGGAGGTTCCACGCCCCGAAATTACCTTTCGATTGCGGCTCGATTTCGTCGATCGCGGTGACCAGCGCGCGATAGCCCTGCCGGAACGGACCAGCAAGCGCGGCGCCCGCATCGGCGAGCAGCTTGGCCTTGGTCGTAGCGGGAGCGTCAAGCGCTTCGACCTTCTTGCGGAAATCGGCCATCAGCGTTGAGTCCGCACCTCCGTCGAACGGCGCCCCCGTGATGACCTTCAACGCGTCGGCGCGCGCCGGAGCGAAATTGACCTTGTTGGGAATGATCCCCGCCGCCGCCTGTGCGCGCATCGTCGCCGCGACTTCGCGCATGACGCGGTCGGTGTCGCGCAGACGCGCGATATACGCCTCTGCGTCGGCGACAGTGTCGACCTTGTGATTGTTGATCAGTAGCACCGGAATCGCCCCCGCGGGGCTGCCGTTGGTCGAGACGGGGAAGCGCAGCTTGCGAAACCGCGCCGATGCGCGGCCACGTTCGACTTCATATTCGAACAGGCGATAACTGACGCGCGCACTTTCGCTCAGCTGCTCGGGCCGGAACCGGGCGCGCATGTCCGTGAGCTGGCGCTCGGCCATCGCTTGCGTCCGAACCGAGGCGGCGTCGGTATAGTCGTCGAGCTTGTTATAGTCGGTCTTGAGCCCGAGCCGGGTCTGCGATTCCGGGCTGAGGGCCAGTCGCTCGTCGAACGCTCCATCGAGGAACTGAAGCAGCGCTTCATCCTGTGCCGCCGCTTGCGGCGCGGCCTGTGCGAAGGCGGGCGCGGCAATGGGAGCGAACGGCAGGACGGGGAGCAGCATCAGGGCAACGGCAAAGCGCATTATATTCTCCTATCGAATAAGCGACTTGTCGCCGAACATGCCTGCCGACGCAATAATGTTTCGTTGGCCACGCCGGGCGGCGACCGGATGGATCCCGGCACCATTTTGTAGCGGCTAGATCGAGCGACTGCTGTCGGCGTGTCCCGGGACGACTACCTCTCCTGGGTTCTCGCGATCACGCACCGGCAAGACGGTCGGTAAACTGCTCGCGCCACCAACTGACGTCTTCGTTGCAAATATTGGTGAACATGGGTTTCCAGCGGGCCAGTCGTTCTTCTCTGGACATTGCGAGCGCCCGGTCGATGGCATCGGCAATGTCATCGGGGCTGTAGGGATTTACCAGCAGCGCCTGGTCGAGCTGCGCGGCGGCGCCGGCAAAACGCGAGAGGATGAGAACCCCCGGATCTTCAGGGTCTTGGGCGGCGACATATTCTTTGGCGACCAGATTCATACCATCGCGCAGCGGCGTTACCAAGCCGATGCGGGCCGCCCGGTAAACGCCCGCCAGCACGTCGCGCGGATACCCCTGGTTGACGTAACGCAGCGGCACCCAGTCGATGTCGGCGAAGGCGCCGTTGATACGGCCCGACAGCGCGTCGAGCTGCGCGCGGATGTCCTGATAGCTTTGAACCGAAGCGCGCGAGGGCGGCGCGATCTGGAGCAAATAGACCGCAGCGCGCGCCTCGGGCCTGGTTTCCAGATAGCGCTGATAGCCGTTAAAGCGTTCTTCGAGTCCTTTGGAATAATCGAGCCGATCGACGCCAACGATCAGGCTGCGCCCGATCGAGCTTTCGATCATCCGCGCATGCGTCTCGACGGCCTGCGGACTGCTCGCCCCCGCGATGAATTCGCGGGCGTCGATGCCAATCGGACAGGCGATGGCGCAGATGGTGCGGCCACCGACGGTGATCGAACCGTCGTCGTGGATCGACCCACTCATTTGGGTGACGACATAGTCATGGAAGGTTTCGAGCCATTCCTGCGTTTGAAAGCCAATGACGTCATAGGCGAACAAGGCTTCGACCAGGCGCCGGTGGTCGGGCAAGGCGGTGAGCAGTCGCGTCGGCGGCCAGGGGATATGCAGAAAGAAGCCCAGGCGATTGGTCAGACCCCGCTGGCGCAGCACCCAACCGAGCGGGATCATGTGATAATCATGCACCCAGATCAGGTCGTCGGGCAGGATATGCGGTCCGATGACCTCGCCGAACAGGCGATTGACGCGCTCGTAACCGCCCTGAAAATCGCGTTCGAATTCGGTCAGCCCCAGCCGGTAGTGAAAGAGCGGCCACAAGGTCCGATTGGCGTAACCGTCATAATATTCTTCGACGTCCTGCTCGGGCAGATCGATCGTGGCGGACGTGACCCCGTCATAGGTTTCGAACTTCGGCTCGCCGGTCTCTCCGGTGTCGCCCGACCAGCCGAACCAGATACCCTCGGCCTCGCGCAACGCGGCGGTGAGCGCGACCGCTAGCCCGCCCTGCGACCCCGGCTGGTCCGCCGTTGGTGCCGACACGCGGTTCGATATGACAATCAGCCGGCTCACCGGATGGCGCTCCACGGCTTGCTGAGCAGCACGGCGCAATTGATGAGCCCAACCAGCGAATAGGTTTGGGGGTAATTGCCCCATAGTTCGCCCGTCACCGGATCGATGTCTTCGGACAAAAGCCCGGCTGGCGTGCGGCGCGATAGCATTTCGTCGAACAACAGACGCGCATCGGCGTCACGGCCCGTAAAATGCAACGCCTCGATCAGCCAGAAAGTACACACGTTAAATGCGGTGTGCGGCAGTCCAAAATCATCCTCTATGGCGTAGCGCAGCATGTGCGAGCCGCGCCGCAGGCCGTTCTCGACCGCCGCCAGCGTCGCCAGAAAGCGTGGGTCGTCGGGGGCCAGAAATCTGAGATCGAGCAGTTGCAGGAGACTCGCGTCAAGATCGTCGCCCGCAAAGGTCGCCGACAGGCGATCACTGTCCGCCCGCCATGCCGCCTGCTCGATGCGCAGCCGCATTTTTTCCGCCCGGTCGCTCCAGAAGGCGTGGCGATCCACGAGCCCGAGCACGTCGGCGGCATTCGCCAGCCGGTCGCACGCGGCCCAGCACATGGCAGCCGAATAGGTGTGAACATGGCTTTTGGTGCGCAGCTCCCAAAGCCCGGCGTCGGGCTTGTCGAAATTTTCCCAGGCGCGCTCGCCGACGGGCTCCAGCGCTTTGAAATCTTCGACGCCCGCGACACGGAGCAAGCGATGGTCGAAAAAGGCTTGGGCGTTGGACAGGATGATCTGGCCGTAGGCATCGTGCTGGATCTGCTCATAAGCCTGATTGCCGACACGAACCGGCCCCATGCCGCGATAGCCGCTGAGCGCCGTCGCTTCACGCTCGACAAGCATCGCTTCGCCGCCCACGCCGTAGAGCGGCTGGATGTGACCGCTAGCGGCGTTGTCGACGATATTGCGCAGATATTCCAGATAGCCCTCCAGCACGTCGAGCGCGCCCAGCCGGTTGAGCGCCTGCACGGTATAATAGGCGTCGCGCACCCAGCAGTAACGATAGTCCCAATTGCGCCCCGACCCTGCATGTTCGGGGATCGAGGTTGTCAGCGCCGCGACGATCGCGCCGGTTTCTTCATGCTGGCACAGCTTGAGCGTGATCGCCGAGCGAATGACGGCCTCCTGCCACTCATAGGGCGTTGCGAGTCCGCGAACCCAGCTCCGCCACTCATCGACGGTCTGGTCGAGCATCGATTCTACGCTGCTGCCAATTTCGCCGACGAAGCTTTCGTCGGGGCCGAGGAAAAAATAGAGCGGCCGCTCAACGCGAAACAGGCGCTCATCCTCAAGCCAACCAATCGCCGCGGTGGTCGAAAGTCGCAACACGCTGCTGTCCACCTGATAGCGGATATGGTTCGAGCCGCGCGTCGTTGGCGCGCGCGACGCGCCCCATTGGCGCGCCGGGCGCAGGCGCACCCGGATGCGCGGACTGCCCGACAGCGGGCGAACGATACGGGCGAATGCCACCGGGCGGTACATTCTGCCGCTGCGCTTGAAGCGCGGACAAAAGTCGATGACCTCGATCGAATTGCCGCGCTCGTCGACATGCCGGGTAACGAGCACCGGCGTATTGCGAAGATAGGATTGATGCGTTTCGACGACGCCGTCGAGGTCGATTTCCCAAAAGCCGAAAGCCTGCTCGCCAGCGGGCGGCGCGTCGTCGAGCAATGAGCAGAAGGCGGGGTCGCCGTCGACCCGCGGCGTACAGCCCCAGACGAAACGGCCTGCCCGATCGACGAGCGCCGAAACCTGACAATTTCCGATCGGCCAAAGGTCGAGCGTTGCGGTCATGTCGCTTCGCCCAGCCAATGGCGCACGGCGGCAACATTGCCCAGCCGATAGCGGGCCGCGGTTGGCCGTTCGGCCCCGACCAGAACGCCGAATCCGCCCAGACGTTCGGCAGCGGCAAAGCCCGCTTCGTCGGTGAGATCGTCCCCGATGAAGATCGGGCGCGTGCCAAAGAAGGGGGCATGCGCCATCAAATCGACAATCCCTGTCCCCTTGTCATGCCCGGAAGCGCGAAGTTCGATCATCATCTTGCCCTCCTGGATCATGAGTCCGCTTGCCTCGGCCAGTTCGCTCGCAAAGTTACGAACCTTCGCCTCGGCCATCGGCGCGAGGCGATAGTGTAAGGCGACACCGAGCGACTTGGGTTCAACGATGATCCCTTCCTCTTGACCAAATGCCGACCGCATCGACCGTTCCACCGCATCAAGCGCCGCGGGGCGCACGGGCGCGACCCGCTGCACACCGACCTGAACCTCCGCGCCATGGCTTCCGACAAACCCAAATCGGGTCAGCGCATTTCCAAAAAAGCCAAACAGCTGAGCGATCGAGCGCCCACTTACCAAAGCTATGCGCCCTTCGAAGGTTCCGGCCAATCGGTCGAGAAGGGCTTTGAGGGGCAGGTCGGCAACGACCGCTTCGGGACGGTCGACCAAATCGACAAGCGTCCCGTCGAAATCGAGCAAAAGGCTGGCGTTTAACGCGCGCAGCGGCGCAGGGGACGCCAACCGGCTGGCGCTGACTGGTTTTGACGACGGCATTCACCCACCATAGGCTAGCCCGCATCACTTTTCCAATTCTGGCCGATTGCAGGGCGCCCGCGCGCGAACAGTTCCAGCCGCGCTAGGGCCAGCGGCGACCCGCGAGGCAACACCGCCGCAGGCCGCGATCAATCAAGCCGATCGCTACATTCCGCGTCAGCAAAACTGCCGGGCAAACGCCGCGGCGGCGCCGAACAGGCCCGGTTGCGGGTGGGTGATCAGCTTGACGGGCAGCGCTGCCATCAGATTCTCGAACCGGCCTTTGGCGACGAAGCGTTCGGGAAAGCCCGAGCGGACGAGGCTGTCGCGGATGCGTAGCCCCAGCCCTCCGGCGATGACCACCCCGCCCGCGCCTTGCGCCAGCGCCAGATCGCCCGCGACGCTGCCGAGCGACAGGCAGAAGCGGTCGGCCGCGGCGGCGGCGAGGCTGTCCTCGCCGCTCATCGCCATGGTCCAGATCGTCCGGTCGTCGAGCGACGCGACCGGCCGCCCTTCGAGCGCCGCCAGCGTTTCATAGATGTCGACGATGCCCGGACCCGACACGATCCGTTCGATCGACACGCGCCGATGGCGTTCGCGCAGTCGCGTAAGGATCGCGTCCTCGATGCTGTCGAGCGGCGCAAAGTCGATATGGCCGCCTTCGGTCGCCTGCACCCGGTAATCACTGCCGCCGCGCCAGATATGCGCGACCCCCAGTCCGGTGCCGGGGCCGATGATGCTGATCGTGCCGGTTGTCGGCAGCGGTTCGTCGGGACCGCACAGCCGCTCGAAATAGCTCTCGTCGGCCTGCGCGACGGCATGGCCGACCGCCTCGAAATCATTGACCAGCACATGACGGTCGACGTGCAGCTTTTCGCCGATCAACGCCGGGCGAATGAGCCAGGGGTTGTTGGTAAAGCGAATGACGTCGCCGCGCACCGGTCCCGCGACCGCGATCGCGACGCTGCGCGGCACGCCGCCATCGCGGCGCGCGAACGCTTCCCATGCGGATTGGAAGCTGGCGTGATGCGCGGTGTGCAGCGTCGTCGCTTCGCCCAGCGACACGACGCGGCCGCCCGCCACCTCCGCGATCGCAAATCGCGCATGGGTGCCACCGATATCGACTGCGACTACGGTCTCGCTCATAACGCTCCTCTTCGGGGTCGGGGTGGTCCCCGACGCCCAACTCAATTGCAAGACGCCGCGTTATACAGCCGGGCGCCGGGCATAATAGCCGAAGCATGCGATCACCGCATAGCAAAGGGCGGGCAGCAGCAACGCCAGCGCCAGACTGCCGGTCAGGTCGGCGAGCGCGCCGGTGGCGAGCGGGACGACGGCGCCGCCGAAGATCGCGATGTTGATGATCCCCGACCCGTCGGCCGCGCGCGGCCCAAGCTTTTCGGACGCCAGGCTGAAGATCGTTGGGAACATGATCGCGTTGGTCAGCCCGATTGCGAGCAGCGAATAGGCCGCGACGGTCCCGCTGCTGCTGGCGGAGACGAGGATCAGCGTGATGGCGCCGAGCGCCACCGCCGCGAGCAATTTGCCGGGGCTGACGCCCAGATACATGACACCCGAGCCGATGAAGCGCCCGAGCATCGCGCCGCCCCAATAGAGCGCGATCATCCAGCCGATGACCGACTCGGGCTGGCCGAGTACACGTTCGAGCGCGAGATAGTTGATGACCAGCGAGCCGATCGACACCTCGGCGCCGACGTAGAGGAAGATGCACAGCGCACCAAAGCTGAAACGCGGCCGCTTGAGAAGATCGAGGCCCGCAAAGCCGCTGCTGGCTTCATGCTTTTCGTCCTTGAGCCGCCCCCGGAACAGCCACACCGCCACGGCCACGACCGCAAGCGCTGCGGCGATCCCGAGATAGCCGTGAACGATCGCCTGGCTCTCGGCAACGCGATAGGCGTCCAGCGCCGTGCCCGACAGATCCTCGGCCGATACATCCTTTAGCGAACCGAGGATCAGCCCCGCGCCGATGAGCGGAAAGATGGTGGTGCCGAGCGAGTTGAACGCCTGCGCAAAGGTCAGGCGGCTATGCGCGGTCTGAGGTTTGCCGAGCAGCGAAATCAGCGGGTTGGCGACGACTTGCACGATCACCACGCCGCTCGCGAGGACGAACAGCGCGAAGAGAAACAGCCCATAGGTCGCGGTCTGCGATGCCGGGATGAAGAGCAGGCAGCCGATCATCATCGTCACCAGCCCGGCGACGGCGCCGCGCATATAGCCGATTTTTTTGACCAGCTTGGCGCCCGGGATGCCGATCAGCAGATAGGCGGCGAAGAAGCAGAATTGCACCAGCATCGCCTGCGTATAGTTGAGCGTGAACAGCTCTTTGAGTTTCGGGATCAGCACATCGTTCAGCGACGTGATGCCGCCGAAGATGAAAAACAGGCCCATCACGAACAGGCGCAGCTCGGGGGCATCGACATGGCCGCCCGGCTCGGTTCCCCGGCCCGCATCCATCGCGCTATCCTGCGGCACAATCGCCATGTCTATGTCTCCCTCAAGCGGTGTGAGCATGCTGCCCGATAATCCAAACAAAGTCTCGCATGTCTGCCGGTTGGACCGTGCGGCACCATTGCTCGCCTACGCAAGGTCGTCGGTGCATCAAACATCGCGCGGCATCGTCGCCAGCAGCGCGGCGGCGCATAGGGCGAGCAGAGCGAGCACCAGAAACAGCCTGCCGAAGCCGAAACCCGGAACCACCGAGATGGCGATCCAGGGCATGACGAGCGACGGCGCGGTGTTGGTCAGGTTGAACAGCCCGATGCCCAGCCCGCGCTGCGCGGGGTCGCGCAGGACACGAAGCGTCTGGCTGGCATGGAGCGCCAGAAAGGTCGCACCGGCGATCGCGAACAGCATATAGGCAAGCTTTGCCATCGCCGGATCGTCGGCCAGCGCCATCACGGCGAGCGCCAAACCGGCGAGCGCCGAAATCAACGACAAGACCGCAAAAGGATGACCATGTCGGTCCGACCAGCGACCGAGGAACAGCGCGACGACGATCGACGCCGACAGGCCGCCCGCGAACAAGATGGTCTTCTCCCCATCTCCCATCGCGGGGTCGAGCGCGCGGAGCCAGAAATAGAGATAGCTGGCGAGCGCCGCGCCGGAAATCTGCATCAGGAGACGCGCGACCCACATACGGACTGCGGCGGATTTGAGGTGCGGTGGCCTTGCATCGCTCCCGCCTGAACTGCCCGGCGATGCTGTCAGGCGTCGCGGCTGGCCCAGAAGCAGCAACGGCAGCACCAACGCAGCGGTCATCGCGGTGATGATCACGGCTTTGCCCGCGAACGAGGCCACCGCCCCGGCGGCAAACAGGATGCCCGACCATGCACCCAGCGCGGGCGCAATCGAGAGCAGACCGCCGAGCAGCCCCTTCTGCGTGTCGGGAACGAAGTCGCCGGCCCATGCGATCAGCGGCACGAGCATCAGGTTGAGCGCCAGCTGCCACGCCACGACCAGCCAGAGCAGGGCGCCGATGCTGTCGCATTGCGTCATGGCAAGCTGGAGCAGGATCGTCGCGACCATGCCAACGGCGACCCACAGACGGCGGCTGTTGGTGCGGTCGCTCAGCCATCCCGACAGGACGCCCGAAACGCTGGCCGCGACCGCGCCCGCAAACACGATATAGCCCAGCCACACGATATCGTCGGCGCCCGCAAGTTCGGTGATCCGGGCCGGGAGGACGAGCATGAGAAAGGGCGTGTAGGCGGTAACGCCGCCCGCATAGGCAAGCGCATAGAGAAGCAGGACGCCAAGCGGCTGCCGCGCCGCTCCTCCGGCCCCATTGTCCATTGCCAATGCTTTCAAGCCTCCGCTTGGGCACGCCGCCCATCGCCAACCTACAGCCTGCATAGCGTTACCAACCGGCATAATACAGCCGCCCAGACCGCGTCGCGGCCCGGGCGGCTGCCCCTTTTTTAGAAGGTCACCCGCGCCCGCAGACCATAGCTGCGCGCGTCGTTCAGGAAGCGGATGTTCAGCGACGACCCGACCAGCGCCTTTTGCGAAACTTCTTCGTTGAGGAAGTTGCTCGCCCACGCTTCGAGGCGGAAATTGTTGATCGTATATCCGATCCCCAGATTGAGCGTCGCATAGCCCTTTTGCCGGTCGGGGAAACCCGCCGCCAGCGACGTCTGCCGCGCCCCGCTCAGGAACACGATATCATCCTCGTTGAACTGGCTGAGGTAGTAGGACGAGCGGTAGTTGAGCAGCGCCTGCCAGTCGAGACGACCCTGTCCGACGTCGAACCATTGCGACAGCCGCGCGCTGACGTTCATCTTGGACGACAGCGGCAGACGATTGCCGACCAGGCTGATCAGCGGCGAATTGCCGCCCGCGCCAAAATCCTGCGCGCGCGCATCGGCCACGGTGCCGCGCGTGATCTTGGTGTCGAGATAGGCGGCATTGATGTCGAGCCCGAAATTGCCCGGCAAGCTCAGGCGTAGTTCTGCCTCGGCGCCATAGATCCGCGACGCGCCGATGTTGCGGTTGACCAGCGAATAGCCGTTGCAGACCGGCGGGGTCTGGGTGCTGTCGAGGTTGATACAGGTAAGATCCTGGAACACCTGGTTCGAATAGTCGTAATAGAAGCCGGTGAGGTTGAAGACCGCCCGCCGCCCAAAAGCGTCGAAGCTGTTGCGGCTGCCGACCTCGTACACGAGCAGCTTTTCGGGGCTGAAGGTTTCGGGGATCGTTGATCCGTTGAAGCTGTCGTTGAAGCCGCCCGATTTGTGTCCGGTCGAAACCTTGGCATAGAGCATATTGTCGTCGCTGACGTCGAATTCGATGCCCGCGCGCCAATCGACGAAGTTGAACTTCGAACTGCCGACCTGCTGGCCCGGGATGGTCAGGTTCGCATAGCTGAACCCGCCATTCGTGTTCGACGGGTTGAGCGCCGGGCAGTTGACGAAACCATTGTCGATGTCGGGGCGGTCGATGCAAGTGCCGTTCGGGTTGGTGCCGTTGGCGATCGCGCCGATCTGCTGGATCAGCGTATCGCGCAGTCCCGGCGTCTTGATGCCTTCGATGAGGAATTGCGCCAGCCCCTGCGGCGTGTTGATTCCGGTGACGTCGAAGTTGGGTCGGTCCAGCAGGTTGGGCTTGAAGCCCTCAGTACCTAGTCGAGTGGCAAAGCAGCACGCGAAATCTTCGCCGCCCAGCGTGAGCGCCCAGTTACCGCCGATACCGTAGCGCGATTTCTTTTCGTCGGTGTAGCGAATACCGCCGAGGAAGCGCAGCCGGTCGGTGACGTCGAAGGTGCCGTCGGCATAGAAAGCATAGCTCTCGCCGTTGACGTCGGGCATCGTGAACTCGGTTCCAGAGTAACAGCAATAGCCCCGGTCGGCGAGCGCGAGATAGCCGACCTGCTGGTCTTCGTTGAAATAGAAACCGCCGAGATTCCAACGGAAACGCTGATCCTCATTGGCGAACACCCGTGCTTCATAGACCTGGCTCTTCGATTTGGTCTGCCAGAAATTGCCCGAGAAATTATCGTAAAGAACCGCCGACAGGTCACGGCCCGGATAGTCGATGCCTTCGCTCGACGCATTCACCTGATAGAAGTCGACCGAGCGGTAGCTGCCGGTCAACTCCGCGCCAAAGCTGCCGAAGTCATAGTTGATCTTGCCCTGCACACCCCACAGCTCGTTTTCCATGTCGCCCTGCAGGCCGCGATAGACGACATTTTTCAGGTTGAGCTTGTCGGGGCGGAGGCCGGTCGCCTGAACGGCGCTGAAGATGTTCGCGCCCGGATAGCCGGTACCAGTTTCCTTGCCATAGTCGCCGACGATCGAGATGCTGAGCCGGTCGCTCGGTTCCCAGAGCAGCGACAGACGGCCGGCGTAATTCTCTTCGAGGCCTGCGGGCTTCAGTCCGCTAGCGAGCGCGCCGGTCGAGACATTTTTGAAGCCGAAGTCGCGATTGATGTAATAGCCCGCCGCGCGCAGCGCGAAGGTGTCGCCGAGCGGGATATTGATCGCGCCTTCGGCGCCGTAGGACGAGCGGTTGCCGAACTCGGCCTGCGCATAACCGCCAAATTCGCCGAGCCGCGGTTTCGCGGTGATGATGTTCAGCGTCCCCGCCACCGCGTTGCGGCCATAAAGCGTGCCTTGCGGCCCCTTGTTCACCTCGACGCGTTCAAGGTCATAGAACATCAGCCCCAGCCCGCGCGGGCGCGGGATATAGGTACCGTTGAGGTGGGGTGCTGCGCCGGGATCGCCAAGCTCCGTGCTGTTCGCCGAACCCACGCCGCGGATGAAGATTTCGACATTGCCCTCCTGATTGGAGATGCTGAGGCCGGGGATAGCGATCTGCAGATTGCGCAGATCGCTGATGCCATCGCGGCGCAACTGATCGGCGCCCAGCGTCTGCACGACGCCCGACACATCCTGCAGATTTTCCTCGCGGCGGTTTGCCGTGACGACGATGACATCGTCGCGATCCTCGGCGGCCGTTTCGGTGGCCACCGGCTCCTGCGCATAGGCCGGAACGGTGGCGACGGTGGAAAGCAGTACCAGAAGCGCCGAACGCCCAAAAATTCCCTTGTTCATAACATCCTCCCTAATTTGTCTTCTTATTTGCATGCAAGCTGTGGTCCTGACGGCGAGACGATGCGCGCCGAGGATAAAGTGATGTCGAGGCTGCCGGCGGTCGCGAGCGTCAGCGGCGTCTCGACGCTGGCCATGTCAACCCCGGCCTTTTCGAAGCAGCGCAGCGGGACCGCGATGCGCGTCCATTTGTCCGACTTCGCCGCTTCGGTGAGTAGGCTGCCGACTGGAATGCCGCCGACACAGTTCGCACCGCATCCCATCAACAGGCTCACATCGGCGGACGGTGCCCCGTTGACCTTGAACTCAATCTCGAGCGCCAGGTCGCCATTGGTCTCCCGCGTCAGATCAGCGGGCGTATCCTGGGCAATTGTCGCGACGGCATGCCCTGCCCCCGTCCAGCGGAGGCGTACCGAATCTTCCTGCGCGATGCGGTCTGCCGGACGCGCCTCGATCAGTTGAGGGCCGGGATTGGTCGATAGCGCACCGGGCGCGCCCAGCAACAGGCGGCGGCCGCTCCCCGGCTTTCCAGCCGCGAACAGCGTGCCGGGATCGGCTATCGCAGCGCTCGCGCGTTGCTCAGGCAGCGGCGCGAGATCGCCCTTGTCGGCAAAACTCAGGCCGAAGCCATAAGCAAACAGTGGATCATAATTGGCGTCGCCGACGTTGACCGCGGTCTGATCGCTCGACCGGGGCCAGCTATAGGGCAGCTTGCCGCGAAAATCGGCCTTGCCGAACAGGATGTCCGCCACGCCGCCACCTTCCGATCCCGGCAGCCAGGCGGCAACGAACGCATCCGACGTGTTGAGGAAGGGATTGACCCACATGGCGCGCCCCGACAGGAACACCGAAACCGTCGGGACACCCGCCGCCTTGAGCGAACGCAGCAAGGCCAGATTTTTGGCGTCATCGTAGCCGACATCGGGACGATCGCCCTGGAACTCGGCATAGGGGTCCTCGCCGAATACGACGATCGCGACGTCGGGCTTGCGGCCGTAACGGCCATCGGCCGACAGGGTCGCGGTACCGCCAGCGGCCTTGACCGCCTCGTCGATCCCTTCCCATATCGATTGGGCATTGGGGAAGTCACTGCGCTTGGTGCCGGTGCCTTGCCAGCTGAGCGTCCAGCCGCCGGTCTGCTTGGTCAGATTGTCGGCGCCGTCGCCCGCGACCAATATGTGGCCACCCGCCTTGAGCG
>Ga0265296_1001141_pt1 | contig 32466 bp, 22 predicted proteins | sample MunlanPumphouse1_FD_189073 | JGI IMG/M metagenome (GOLD analysis project Ga0265296, IMG submission 189073) | Groundwater microbial communities from a municipal landfill in Southern Ontario, Canada - Pumphouse #1 | ecosystem: Environmental > Aquatic > Deep subsurface > Groundwater | place...
CGGATCGTACGATCGATCAACGCGAACGCCTCGTCCTTGATGCGCTGAACTTTTTCTCCGGCCTGCAGGTGCAGACGATATCCTTCTTCGTCGATGATCGCTTCAAAGGTTTGAACGAGATTCGCAGAGGTGACGATCTCCACGCCGAAAGAACGAAGCAGTTCGATCGTTCCGGCATCAACAATTGATACATATGGAATGTTGTTGATCGGCGAGTACTGCATGGCGATCCGACGGGATTTGCCCAGCATCTGCCGAATCGACGCATGTTGTTGTTCGTAGCTTCGGTAAACCATTTTCTCGCCGGGAAGCGTGTCCAATTTCGTCGCCTCTACCGATGAAACCAGACGCACCGGCTGTCCCTCCGCCGGAATGAAATAGTACCAGCGCCGGGACGTGAATTTATTCCACTCCAAACCAAGTATGCGATATGCCATTGCATCACGGTTATGGAAGTCGTAAAACAACCATCCATCGATATTCTGTTTACGAATTTCACTCTGAATTTTTTCCAGATTCATGATCTTACCTTTCTATTTAACGATTCGGGAAATCTGTTTGAACGCCGGGTCGGTTGAATCTTTCAGCATTTCGAAAAGCGCCATTTCAACACCTGTCAACCGAATTCCGGCTTTTTCAAGATTGCGGACCGCGAGTATTCGATTTTCAACCGTCCGGCTCGAAATGGCGTCGATCACGCAAAACACGTCGAATCCATTTTCGATCAGATCGAGACAGGTTTGATTGACGCAAATATGCGACTCGATACCGCAGATTAAAACCTGCCGTCTATTTTGTCGTCGGAGTTCTTCCCGAAACACCGGATCGCGCCAGCAGGAAAACGCTTGTTTGACGATTGGCCGGTATTCGGTCAAAATAGATTGGATTTCATCGACCGTCGTTCCGAGCCCTTTCGGATATTGCTCGGTCAACAGGATCGGAATGCCCAGAACCTGCGCGCCGTTGATGATTTTTCTGAGATTATCGAGAACCAGCGGATAATCGTAAACGACGGGCAGGAGTTTCGACTGGATGTCCACGGCAACCAATAGAGCCTGTTCAGAATTTAGCCGGTTCATGGTTGCACCGTTTCGGTTTGGGACGAACGAGGTGTGGCATTTTCGATCTGATCGCGGAATTTTTTCCTAAAATAGCATAGAAAAAGAAGAGCCACGATCAGAAAAATGAGCGCAAATTTGATTTTTGATGTCTGCCTTTTCATTCTTTTTCCCAATCCATCTTTCTCTCCAATCGATCGGTCTCAATCAAATATCACCTCTTTTTGGAAGAAATTCAATAAAAAAGAGGTCGAACGGATCGTCCGATTATTCACAAAGAAATTTTCGGAAACCCATTCCGAAGGCGATTTGAGAACTTTTAGGTTGACTTTTTAACAAAAGTACCGTATAATCAAGCAAAGTTCATTATTAAAGGAGGATTTATGAAAAACTGGATGGTAGTGGCAATCGTTGCAGGCTTGGTAGCGCTGATTCTCGGGATCATCACGCACTTTGTGCCTGGTGATGTGATCATCATTACGGCGAAGGGGTGGAACAGTCTTGCGCAGACACTGTTATTGCTCGCGATTGCCTACGGTCTTCTGAAGTCCGGAGGGAAATAGTCCGGGACAATTCCGGAATATTTCCTGAATTCAAAGAATCCCGATGAAAGTCGGGATTCTTTTTTTATGCGTCAAGAAATCGCTATCCAAATTCTTCGGCTCCGCGGCCCGTCGAATTCGCAGAAAAATATTCCCTGCCATGTTCCCAAGCAAAGATTTCCATTTTCGACAATGACCTGAACGCTGTTACCGACCAGCGTTGTCTTGATATGCGCATCCGAATTTCCCTCGATATGCAGATATTCTTCATTTGCGGGAACGAGTCGGCTCAATTTAGCCATAATGTCGTTGACGACATCCGGATCGGCGCATTCGTTGATCATAACACCGGCCGTCGTGTGCGGACAATAAATCGTGCAAACTCCCGACTGAGCGCCAATCGATTTGACGATATCTTCGACCGAAACGGTTATATCGATAATTTCACTCCGGGAGTGTGTTCTGATCGGTAATTCGTTCATTCCTATCCTCCTCTTAAATATTTTCAATTTTCAATTTAAATTTTAAAATTTGAAATTTCTCAGTCACGTCTTCCGCTCTTTCTTTTTCGCTGAAGGAAACAAAACATTGTTCAAAATCAACCGGTATCCCGGCGAGTTCTTGTGCAGTTCGAGACGCGTCGGCGGATCTCCGACAAAATGTTGATAATCTTCCGGATCGTGCCCGCCGAGGAATGTAAATGTTCCGTTTCCGAAATTTCCGTGAATATATTTCACCTGCTCCCGACTCTCTACCTCGCCCAGAATGATGACCGATTTTTTGATGAGATCGCGCCGGAAACCGGTGGTTTGTCCCATAAATCCCTTGATCATCCCGACATGGTCCTGCGTCAGCATGGTCGGAATCGGATCATATTTTGCCGAAAACTCGAAGAGCGTAAAATAGTCGGCTTCCGCACCGGGCGAGACCGGCTGAAAACTGGGCGGCACATCGATGTCGGAATATTCGTAGAGCATCGGATCGGTATAGAGCTTGAAATTCTCGAAACAGAAGGTCTTACCGAAATCCAACTTGAGATTTGCGTTCGGATCGGCCGGATCACCGTCATACACATTTGCGACAATATCGACATCTTCAGCCGCAAGCGCAATGTCCAGCGCATCCGTCGCCGAACACATTGCAAACAGAAATCCACCGTTGCCGACGTACTTTTTTATCGTGTGTGCGACGGCTTTTTTTTCCTCGCTGACTTTCGCAAATCCCAGTTTCGTTGCCATCGATCTGGAGTTGGCTTCGTCCTGCCGATACCAATCCTGATTCCGGTAACTCGCGTAGAACTTTCCATATTGGCCGGTAAAGTCTTCGTGATGCAGATGAAGCCAATCGTAATCCGGCAATTTGTTGGTCAGAACTTCCTCGTCCCAGATAATGTCATACGGAATTTCGGCGTAGGTTAGCGCAAGCGTGACGGCATCGTCCCACGGCTGTTTTCCGGGCGGCGAATAGACGGCAATCTTCGCGGCTTTTTCCAGAATCGCGATGTCCATGTTATTTTGATCGATCGTCGAATAAATCTGTAGCGCTTTCGCCGCGCTCGTTTCTTCGAATGAGACACCGCGCAGGCGTAATTCTTTGACGATTCCCGGATAAGCGTCCATCATGAACGAACCGCCGCGATAATTCAGCAACCATTCAACCATCACCTGTTGTTTCAGCGCCCAATATGCGACGCCGTACGCTTTGAGATGATCGTTCTGCGATTGATCCATCGGGATCAGGATTTTTTGCGCATTCAGCGACGAAATGCAAACCAATCCGATGAAAATATCCCGGAATTTCAATCTCAAGCCGAACTCCAATCTATTTTAGCAGAATCATTTTGATCGTTTGCGAATACTGCCCGGCTGACACCCGGCAAAAATAAACACCGCTCGGAATTTCCCGCCCGTCCAAAGTCACTTCGTATCGCCCGGCGTGAAGTCGCTCGTTGAGAAGCGTTTTGACGGCGCGTCCCATAACGTCGTAAACGGTCATCGATACGAACTCGTCCTTCGGCAGATCGAATCGAATGCGCGTCGTCGGATTGAATGGATTCGGATAATTTTGGAGCAATCGAAAACCTTCCGGAACGAGTTTTTCGTTCGCCGGATAAATGGCAACAACGTCCGGATAGACGATACGAAGATTATCCAGAAAGATCGTCCCGTGATTGATCGAACCGACGAGCGCAGAATTTCCCATCTGAATCTGCAATCCGCGCAGACGAACGGGATAGTTGAAATAGGTGCCGTTGGCCATCGGAACCATACTGGAAAACAGGGCGCTGGGCGTCGCGAAGGTCGTATCCTGCAGATTGCCGATGACGCCGGTCCGGTACAGATCGCCGTCGATATCCGAAAAGAGGAAATAGAGTTTGTGCTTCCATCCGTCCGATTTGAAATCGACCTCGATCGAACTCGGAACGCCGTAAATCGGGATGTCCGTGCTGATATACGCCCAACTGCGCTCATTGGACAAGCGAACGAATTGATACTTGAGTTCGAGAGAACCGTCGCCTTCGGTTTTCAGCGAATCCGAAACCGCCAGCGTTGTGTTCTGACTATCGTAATTCAGACCACTGACCGTCCAATCGGACGTCGCTTCCATCGAGTTGAGTCGAATATCTCCGCGCCCGATTTGCACCGTAACCGAGATCGTGTCCGAAAGCGTTCCAAACCGGGCAACGATTTTGGTCGAGCCTTCAGCAATCCCGCGGAAATTTCCGACCGAATCGATTGTCCCGATTGTCGGATCGAGCACTTCCCATTGTACTCTGTTTCTGGCGACATTTTGCACCAGATTATCCTCGTCGCTGGCAATGAACCGCACGGGAAATACCTGAATCGTGTCGATCATGAATTCTTCCGGAAGAATGCTGATTTTCCCGATTTTTTTCAGAAATATCCGTGCCGTATCTTTATACGTGTCGTAAGTAATGTAAACGAATCCGCTGTCGTCGATTCCGGATGCGGTCAGTTTTCCCGTCGAACTGATCGAACCGATATTCGAGTCGATCTGAAAGGACAGTTTCGCCGGATCGAGCGTTTTTGGGTTGAAGTTATCATCCCAGCCCGTAACGGCAAATTGTAACGGATTCCCGTCGTAAAGCCTGTAATATTGCGGATCGACCTGAATGGAAGTCATTTCGCCGACCGGAGCCGTTGTAACCGCCATCAACGCATTCGAAACCGTCCGCTCAGCGCCGCCGGAGGGCGTATTCTGGATGGTTCCGCGAACGACCATCGTCGTCGAGCCGCCGCCATCAAGATTGACCGCGCGATAAACACCCAGCCCAATCATGAAGTCCGCCAATTCCGGCAAAGACATGCCTTTACTGGTGGTAATTCGGCCGTCAACGGTGACGAAATATGCCGTTTTCTCATCCTGACTAAATCCCACTGCCGTCCGCGGATGAAGGTCAAACGCATGTTCGGGTCCGCCTTCTTCCGAATAACCCTGCGCGGCATAATTGAGACCGTCTTTGATGATCTTCGGATATCCACCGATTGCCTGTACGAGTTTGGGCAACGAGGGCAACAGGTTAACGCAAACTTTAATCGTGTCGCCAAGCTGGACATGATCGGCCAGAAAGGTGCTGGAAGCACCGTGACCTGATAAAACCGCCTCGCCTTTTGGAATCGACATATTTCCAACAGCATTTACAACTGTATCGACGACACACAAAACGGTATCGTTGACGATCCACGAAGTCAACGGTCTGACCAACGCCTCTCTACCCCAATTGTTTGTTTCGGTCGAACTCCCGTAAAAGGAATTGTACAGAACCATCTGACCGGCGTATCGCGATCCGTTGACGCTATGGATCGGATTACTACCGGTCTTAGTAACAACCGAACCCAAAAGACTGACAATTCCGATATACGGTTTTCCGGTGATATCGACGCCAAATGTTGAAAGACTGATCGGATCTCGCAAAACCTCGCCATTGATTACCTGCGTATTGATCGGAATGTCTCCATAAAAATCTCCGTTGACGGCACCGACAATCAGATGACCGTCGGTCTGCTTACGGGCGCTCATCCGACTGGTCCCTTCGTATCCGTGCAGTTGATCTTTGGCTTTAACTGTTTCTATATGAACATACGGATTAGAAAGGTCGATTTTCAGAACGTTAATGGCATAAGGCGCCGTCGGACAGATCATTTTCGTGTGCACGACGCCCGGACCGACATTTCGGACGCTCGTCGTTATATATTTCGGTTGCGCCGATAGTCCGGCGACCGCCAACAAGAACGCTAAAAACATTTTAAAATTTTTCATGATTCCGATTTTCCTTCCCAGTTATCAATTGACTCTTAAATTTAACTTCTTTTCCGATCTTATGGAATCCGTTCCCTTCCGATTTCGCGCAACCGGCTCCGCGCCTGTTCGCAATAGAGCGATTCCGGAAATTTTTCAAGGATCAGTTCGTACCATTTGATGGCATCGGCTTGCTGACGATCGCGCATTTCGGAAATCTCGGCGAGCATGAACGCGGTCTCGTCCGAATAGTCATTTGGCATATCGATGAGCGGCGCAGCGATTTCTCCGCAATCCATCACCGGCCGAAACATCAGTTTCATCTGTAAAAGTCGAAACCGAACCGTGGATTCGATCGGCGCGCCCGCGCAGTCCAAAAGTAAAAACCGGTAAACATTTTCCGCCTCGGAGAGTTTATTCTGCCTGACGAACAATTCGCCCGCGACGAACCGTCGAAATAGTACTTTTTCAGATTCACTGCTCTTCGTATAATTCTCGTCGGTAAAATTCATCAGTTCCAGCACGTCGTTGAACAGTTCATGTTTCGCGCCAAGCAATCCCAAAACATCGTTTTTCATTTTCAGAACCGATTCGATCTCGCCGGATAAAAATAGCGACAACATTCCCCGCACTCTGGCGCTTTTCTCGAATTCAGAGCCTTCGTTGCGCTCGGCTTCCCGTTTGAATATTACCAGCGCAGACGCGGGATCGCCCTTTGCCAGTAAAATATCGCCGGTTCGGAGCCGACACTGTTCCGCGATCCGGGCATCGCGGCTGATTGCCATGGCTTGTTCGTATAGCAAGTTCGCGCCATCGAAGTCACGCATCACGAGAAACCGCAATTCCGCCAGCCGGAAAAGCGCCTGCGCCGAGTACGCGCTCTTCGGCATAGCGACGATCAGCGAATCGTAGATCGAAAATGCGCTCTGCAGATGCAATTCGTCGTCGGTGACATTCTGAACGAATTCCGTTTTAAAAAAGACATTTCCCGGGAAGAAATAATTCAGCGGATTCGCCGACTGCCGAGTCAAAACGGATTTTTCAACGGCGTCCGCCAAACCGAGCAAGGCTTTCGGCGCAATCGGTTGAAACTCGCGACGTTGAATAATCTCCGCGTAACATTTTTCGGCCTCTTGATATTCCCGATCGTTGACTAAATCATTCGCAAAATCCAGAATGGCATTACCTTTGAATCCGGTCAACGATTCGACTAAAAGAACTTCCTGCCGCGCAGATTCAAATCGCTTGAATTTGAAATTAATATCCGCGCGAATCCGGTGAAGGTCAGCGACCGTTGGCGATCTTTTTATTTCGGTCACCATCAGTGAATCGATTACGTCAGCCAGCGCCGGTTCGTTGGGTATTTTTATCAACTGGTTGCCGGTCAGCCTGTAATTCCGCGGATTGGCGCGTCCATTCAAGAGATACTCCTGCGTTGCTTTGGCATATTCGCCGCGCATCATGAAATAATTCGCCAGTTCCAGTGAAAACAGGTCAGGCTTCCGATGATAAATGCGCGCGTCGTAAACGAGATTCTCCGCACGTTCGTATTGCCTGACGCCGACAAGAACGTTGAACAGCGTTTGGTAGATCGATAACGAATGATTGAACCGGTTCAGGCACTCTTTCCAATATGCGAACGCCTGCGCCGTGTCGCCCCCGGCGAAGTACAATCTTCCCAAATCGACTGCGACGCTCTCGAAATTCGAATTGATGGATAGAAAGCGCCGGATGACGCGTTCGGCTTCGGGAAAATTTCCCTTTTGAAACAACAGATTCGTGTAGCGTGAATAATATGAATAATTCTCCGGCTGGGAATCGACGAGAAACCGGTAGATTTCAAGCGCCTGATCCGTTTGTCCCTGAAGTTCCAGCCGTTGTGCCATCTCGAATCGATATTTCTGTTCGCTTTGTTCTGCCGGATTCGGCCGGGCTGTTTGAGCAAATCCGGCAAATGTCGACACGAATACCGCGATGTAAACCAATAATATCAGTTGGAAGAATCGTTGCGTTTTCATTCGCTTACCTCGTCGGACAGCGACTCAAAATATCGCCGGATGATCTCTTCATTTTCTTTGGAATAGCCGTCTTTCAACGCCTTTTCCAGATTTTCCTGAAGGACACTTCGCCGCTCGCCACGATCATTCGGAAGCACGCCGGGTTTTCTCCGGGCGACTTCTTCACCGGTTTTGCTTTTTCGTTCGTCTTTAAAACCCTGAGTTCTCAGCGACTTCTGCGCATCCAGCAATCGGGATAAAATGCGCTGTTGGCGATCCAGTGTCTTGCGCATCAGTTGGTTGCTCTGTAGTTCCTTGATGACGTCTTCCATTTCTTTGGCGATGCCGCCGAGATCGCCCATTTTTTGGCCGTCGCTCTGGTTCATTTCTTCCTGAAGTTGTTTGAGCGATTTTTGCACCTGTTGCTGACGGGCGGCAAGCCGTTGAAGCGCCGCCGCCTGACCCGCGGACGAGCCGAGTTGAAGCATCTGCGTCTCGCCATTGATGCCCTGTTGCTGACCGGCCATCTGTTGGAGCTGTTTTAGATAATTTTCAAAACCGGATGACGAACCGCTTTGCTGGAGATCGTCCATCGCCGAAATCAGCGACTGCGCGATATGATTCAACGCTTCGGTGGCTTTTTCGGAAGCCTGCGACGCCGGATAAGTGTTCCGTTCTTCCATTTGTCGAATGGATTCGCGCATCGCGGAAGAGGCTTGTCCAAAACCTTTGCTAATATTCGGCGTCACGCCGAACGTCTTGTTCGACAAACCGATCATATCTTCAACGATTTTGGACAGACTCGAATAGAGTTGTTGCTGAAAGACGGCAACATCCATCAGCCGGTCACTCTGATAAGGCGTGTTGCGAATTTGATCGCCGAGCGTTTCCTGTCGCTGGGAAAGCGATAGCGTTTTGGCTAGAATTTTCTGAAAATCGCCCATCACTTCATCCATCGCCTGTCGGTTGAACGATTGCTGAAATTCCTTCATGCTTTCAGCGGTCTGAGACAATTTCTCACGAGCGCGTTGCGACGATTCGGCCGACTGTGACCGATTTCCTTTTTTCATCGATTTCTGCGCTTCGTTCAGATCGCGGGGAATGTTCAGATCGGCCGTCGATTCCAGCAATTTTTCCATCTCCGAATTTGGCATCAGCGGAAAATCGGACATGTCTTCGGCCGTTTTTTTCATGAGGTCTTCGGCGATTTCCTCATCGTGTTTGATTGCCGCTTCCTCATCCGCCAGTTCGGCCATTTTCCGTTCATCCGTCGCAGAGGTTTTTTCTAATTGTTCCGTAATTTGTTCCTGACGCTTGGTCAGATCGTCGAACCGTTTGGCCAATTCCTGTACGGACTGCTCGATCCGAATCCGCTTGAAAAGTTCCAGTAGGCGGTCTAACTCTTTGGAAAACTGTTCCTGAGTCGTCTTGAAATTCTTCAGCGCCGCCTGTATCTGCTGGGCGTCCATTTTTTCGAGCGCCTTTCGGAGTTTTTCCATCGCTTCTTTCAGTTCGGGAGTCATCACGTCCTGAAACGCCTGCTGGAGTTTCATATATTTTTCCAGCGTTTCCGGTGAGAACAGTTGATTTTCCTTCGCCTGCTCGACTATGTTTTCCAACCGATCGCTCAGTTCCGCCAATTTTTCACCGGCTTCTTTGGTCTTTTTCAATTCCTGTTCGATCTGCGTTTTCTGTTCCCACTTGATGTTCGGATCTTTCAACAGTTCCATCGAGACTTTTTCGAGAATTTCCTTCGTCGATTCGATCTGTTTGAGCACTTCTTCGTTTTCCGAATACACTTCGTCCTGCCGGGCGTTCGTTTCGGCGAACAAATCGTTCAGCGACGGGAATCGTGCGACAATCGTTTTCGTCGAATTTCGTTTCGGCCCACTGATGACGTCGTTATCGAAAACGTCGATGCGGAATTCGATCTCGTCTTCCGGCGACAAACCGAGGTCGCCGACATTCCAGACGTGATAGAGTTCCTGAAGCGTCAACTTTGGATTCGCCAGCGAGATCGGAACATCGTTTTCCTTTTGCTCGTCCGGACTGTATTTTTTGATCAACCGGTAATGGATCGCCACGCGCGAAAATCCGAAATCATCACTGATGCGCACGCCGATCGGAATCTCCATCGACTCGTTCAAATCGAGATTTTCCGAAGGCGACAGCAAGGCGATTCCCGGAAAAGCATCGGGCAGAATGCGAATCTGGTAAGTCACCGGATTGAAGTTGGCAACGTCCACCTCATCCCGAACGAAAATTTGAAACTGATCTTCCCTGCTAGCCGAAAACGTTACCGTCGCCGTTTCCCGACCGACCGAAAGCGGTTCCTTCGCCCGATCTTTAAACACCAATTCGCCGGAAATCAATCGCTTATTCGCCCGCAATTTCAGCAAAATTTGCGTTCCCGGAAGAATTTCCAGTTCAGTCTTATTGGATTCCTGACACTGTTCGCCGAGACCGGTGTAAGCCGGAAACCGATATGTAAAATCCACGGTGACGATTTCCGGTCGGTTGGTCACAAAAATGGTATCGGCGCCGGAACCGATGCGCTTCCAGGGTTTGAAGGGCGACCGATTTTCGACGTACGCTTCATAGATGACATTTTCGCGAAGCGCGTCGATGCCAAATCGTGCAACGCCCAGCGAATCCACGCTCAGCATTTCATCGCGTCGAAAATCGGGATACTGTAACGTCAATCGTAATTTCGACGGAATTTTTCCCCGGCAGAGAAAAACGACTTCGGCAGAATCGCCACCCAGAACGCCGTATGTGCCGAGTTTCGATTGAATCGAAAACGGAAGAATCGGCTCGAATTTTTGTTCCGGATGAAGCAATCGGTTGCCTGCGCCCATGAAAAAGTCGGGATTCAGCGAAATCGTTGCGAAAAAGATAAAAACGACAACCAATATTCTCCGGAATCCGATCTTGATTTCCTGAACCGGAACGATTTTCTGGAACGAGTGATCCTTGATCTCTGCCGCAACCTTTTCGATGGATTGCTCGGCCAGCTCGCGTGAAAAGCCTGTCACACCGGTTTCGAGCAATTCCCGAAGTTCCAGCGCATTCATCAGCGAGTCCCGGATGTCATCGTACGTCGTTGAAATCCTTCGGGCTAACCGCTGGTCGCTGAATGAAACCGTCCGGTTACGCCGGATGAGAATCGAGAGAATGACCGGTGAAAGGACAAAAATCAGACCGAACGCGACATAAAAGAAGACGATATCCTTCCGGACGTTTCCCGGAAAATACCGGAATCCTTCGGCGACCGACAGCACGAATCCTGCGACGATCAGCAGAATCACGGCGCGCATCCATCCCTTGAACAAAACGTGCCGCGCGAACCGATTTCTCAGCCCGTCGAGTTTTCGAGAAATGATGTCGGTCTGTCGTTTTCTTTCAATCATCTCAGCATCGCATATAAAACGATATTGGCGCCCATTTTCAGAGCCGCCTGATGTTTTTCGTCGGGATCGTTGTGAACTTCCGGATCTTCCCACCCGTCGCCAAGATCGCATTCGTAGGTGTAAAAAACAACGAGTCTTCCTTTGTAGAAAATTCCGAGTCCTTGCGGCGGTTTCCCGTCATGCTCGTGAATTTTCGGCAATCCGTTCGGAAACGAATAGTAAATGTTATAGATCGGATGATCGAACGGCAGTTCGACGAGTTCGTTATTCGGAAATACTTTTTTCATTTCGCGACGGAACGAGACGTCCATTCCATAATTGTCGTCCGCATGAAGAAAGCCGCCGGATTGCAGATATTCCCGGAGCCGGAGCGTTTCCTCTTCGCTAAACCGAACGTTGCCGTGACCGTTCATGTACAAATACGGATAGGTAAAAAAGTCTTTATCCATGATCGAAACACGTCTTTCCTCGGGAACGACATTGATCGGCGCATTTGCCTGAAGAAATTTCAGCAGATTCGGCAGAGAACTCGGATTGCTGTACCAATCGCCGCCTCCGTCGTATTTCAGGCGTGCGATGACGAATTTACCGAACGATGGAGTCGTTTGTGTTAACACTTCAGATCGCATCAGAAAAACGAGCGCCGCCAAAAGGAAAATCCTCCGCGAAAGAATTAAGCATTTCCTCCTGTTCCCTCGGATTTTGGATCTGGTAACTTTGTTTTGCCTTTTTCCCATATTAGTTTTCTCATACAATACAAACATCATCCGATAGTGAAAATAGTCAAACCACCGAGAATAAACAAGCGGTTTGAACAAAGAGATTCGCCTGTAATTTCTTCCGAAAAATCATCTGTTTCATCGATTTGGCAGTAACTCCGAACGATTGTTCAAATCTCTGGGACATGCAATTAAGTCGTTCGGTAATACAATTTAGTCATGTGTGAACTTTCACAAATGATTTGACAACTTTCTCAGATCACTTGGTAAAGTTTACAAGTGATTCGGAAGCTTTTCCAAATGACTTATAAAACATGCTAAATGGTTTGGACCTTTTGCCGTATCACTTAACTGTTTTGTCAAATCATTTTGATGTTTTACCGGATCATTTAACAACTTTCCCAAATCACTCTACAATTTGTCCAAATCACATGATAACTTTGCCAAATCATTTTTAAACTTAGAGAAATGGATAAATCGGAGTAAACAAAGAAAAGTCATTACTCAGAATATTTCACTGCAAATAACTTTAGGAATATCAGCCGACATTACCATAGACAAATTGTTTTCATCTAACTCTGCTAAATTGTGTCGAGTATAAATTTCAGTCAGCCTGTTAACTAAGGCCATACCGATCATATGATTATGGCGGATTTTGTTCAGTTCTTGGTTGATGGCAATCCGATCGACAGTCCTGAAAGCTTTTTCGAGCAGAGAAATCTGTGCTTTCAAATCATCATTATCACTTTTCTGAAATAGTAACCGGAGTTCATTTAGAACATATTTTTGAGATACAGATAAATGTATCGCATGTTTAATTTCGATTGTACGATTTTCAATTTCACGATCAAACATCAATTTTACTGTCTGAATTGTGCGATTATAACCTTGTGGAATCGACCGCGGCGGTTGACTACTTATAAATCTTAGTTTACCCAAAATATCTATGACATCTCGACTGATCACTTTTCCTGTTTTATCGACTAATAGCAATTGATTGTATTGACCGGCCTGACAAAAAACATAAAAAGTCTCACCGTTAGTGTGAACAGCGGATCGGATTCCATGACGTAGACGACTGATCCGGCCATACTCTTCAGGATTTTCCTCCTTCAGTTTTCTAATTATCTCTTCTGCTTCATTCAATCCCATTGATTCCGTTTCTTCTTCGAAAAGAGCCAACTGAGCACTATCTTTTTCATAAATAGCGTACATAGCTTCAGTATTCACTTGCTCGTCTGGATCGAGTATTTGAGCGTCTTCTCCAATCGTATCATGGATTTCCTGAATACGTTTTCTAATAATTTTATGAAGTTCAAGGTTGGCGTCCAATTCTGTTTCCGGAAGAAAATTGAATCCGTAAACTGAATCAAACTCTGAGCCGATTCGATCTATTCTACCAAATCTCTGAATCAATTTCACCGGGTTCCAATGTAAATCGTAGTTGATTACTTTATCACAGTCGTGCAGGTTCAATCCTTCCGAAAGAACATCGGTTGCGATTAACATCCGAATCTCGACATCACCTTTTTTCAATGTATATTTATTCGCTTTTGGCGCAAATCTGTTTACTAAGGAACCCTTATTCTCTGTGCCACTCGATACTTTCCTGATCTGCGGATTTTCATATGGATTCAGATTATTGTGTAAATATTCGACAGTTTCAGCAGATTCAGAAAATATCAGAACTTTTCCGTTAACCAATGGTTTGTCATTTAGCATTTTCTTCAATGTCTGAAGTTTATCATCTTTTTCAGGAGGTATTTCTTCGTGGCTGACGACTTGAGAAATTTCGTTCAAAATATCGAGATCATGGCGAATATGAGTTTTTAGTCGTTCGAGATCAAAAGCATTTGCATCATACTTGCCAGTCACTTTTTTTAATTCATTCAGGAGATTCTCTTCACTGAATAATTCTGCCGCAGCCAATAGTTTTTGCGCTTCTTCACCTGCGGGAATAACACCGTTTTCAAGGCTTAGAAGAAATGCTTGATGGATTTTAATCAACCTACCAATAGTCATTCGAAAAGCATACACGCTACTTTCAAAACGTTTAAAAAGAAGAATTCTAATCAATCCGCGTAAATTAGCTCCGGCGCGTTGGAGTTCATTGTACGGTTTCTCTTTTTGCATTTCTGGCTTTACGTAATGCCAAAGTGCAAACCGAGCAAAGGTCAATTCTCCGGAAACCGGTTCTTTTTTATAGTCAAATTTGGCTTTCCCAAGATGTCGCCTGATCTTTCCGTACAAGCCTTGATACGTTTTGGCTATCGAATAGCGAATCGTGTCAATCTCACGTTTTGGAAAGAAGTGAGATTTTCCTCCAACAGTGATATAAGCACGTTTTTTACCACTAACGTAATCTTCAAATTTATTCGGATCGACTTTCAGATGGGTTTGTGAATCAAATCCGTACCACTTTAAAATATGCAGTCTTGTCCGACGAACAAGAATAAACTGCAAGAGTGAACGAAATAGATTTTTTGCTTCAGAATTGGGGGTATCTTTATCCTGAATTTTTTTAAAGTACTCCTTCAAATTCGGCGGATTGATGGGAATGATAGTAGTATCGCTTGCATGAAATAATTTGATTTGGTTATAAACATCCATTGCCGATTTATTGCGTGGAGTCGCTGTCAAGAGTAGTACCTTTTTATTGCCGGTCTGCATGAAATCCTGTAAGATTTTATACCTTCCGGGACTTTGGTGACGGAAGTGATGACTTTCGTCTATGAGGATAAAATCGCGGTCTCGGTACTTAATATCAGCAACGAGTAAATTCCACTCTTCATCATCGGATTTTGATTCCCTTAGAAGAGACATTGGCAGTATTTCTGCATTCAAGGAATATTCGGCATTATAGTTACGCCACATATCTTCCAATGATTTTGGACAGATTATCAAAGGTTTGGCATTTTCCGTAATGCTGAAATGCTTAACGACTGCCGCGCCGATAAAACTCTTTCCAATTCCAACGACATCTGAGGCAAATGCACCACCGTACTGACGAATAATTCCTATGATGATTTTTACTGCTTTTTTCTGAAAATCCGTCAAAGCCTCGGTGATTTCATTTTGCCATAAAAATTCTCTATCATCTGTTCCTTCGATTCGATCTTTGACAAGTTCATAGAGAGTTTTCATATAGATTTCGTATGGCGTCGTCGGTCGAATTGCCCATGATTCTGCCATTTCCTGGAACAGCGCCGTATCAAAATCTTCCGCGTCGTTCCATAGATTATCAAACCAGCGTGTCAATTCATCATGATTTTCACCGTTGTCATGGACATAAACATTCAATTCCGTGTTGTTAGTCAGGCCTGCAAGTGACAGGTTGCTTGAACCAACTATGGCAATTCCTTTTGATTGTGGTTGTGGATTTTTAAAATCGAAAATGTAGGCTTTAGCATGAAGGCGCGATTTGACATATACTTTAACCTTCAATCTTTGTTCAACAATCATCTGATGCAGAAGTTGAATAAGACGCTGGTTTTCATCGTTCTGTTCGACATCCGAGATTACATCCCGAACATCATTTAAAGCTTTTGATACTTCTATCTGACGTTCTCTGCTTTTTGGATAATTCTGTCGTTCGAGTTCCTTTGAAATGGTATTCAGCCGCCGATAGCCGCGCGCCAATTCTTCTATGGTCGATTTATTGCTGACATTGCCAATGAGTAAACGAACTTCTTTGATCTGAAAACTGCCATCGGATTCTTTTGTCTGAAGACGTTGTTCGATAGACTCCAAACCAGACAGGAAAAAGTAACCTACAGCAATTTTCGCCTTCTCCGTGAATTCCAACTGCTGATTGATTTCGTGGGCAAGTTTTCTGGTTCGATTGTCAATGATTTGGTGTGGCATTGTTTATTTTCCCTAAAATGAGTTTTTAATAGGAAATACTTGATATTTAGTAAAGAAATTTCTTGACATTTTATATAAAAATTATTGTATATTTGAGACGTTCTTTGATTGAAGATTCGTCCAGTGCCACAAGCAGGCTCGATATCCCAGCAATAGCTGGGAGCTGGACTTCAATTTTGCGACAGGCCTTGCCCAAATGGCAAGATACCAGCCGCAACAAAACCGCCCGCTCGTAGCGGGCGTTTTTATAAATAAACAATGCCATATTTATCACCTTTTGAAGCCTGTTGTACTAAAAGATTCGATACTCGATCAAACAGTAAATCGACATTCCATTTTTGATAACTTGCCTTAGGAATGATTTTTCTGTACAAACTATGAGCGACGAGATCTGCTATTTGGATAAAGTAGGAAATCCTTGAATCTCGCATTACAGGATCTTCAATAATTTGAGTTACAGGAGCATTATAAGGAGGACCATAATGACTGGATATATAATTGTAAACGCGCATTTTTCTTAATAACGACCTAATCTTTGCTTCCTTACCTTCATCTGGAAAAACCATCCCAATTTCATTCCCATTTCTGCGTAAAAACATGTCGAAACGTTGAATTAATCGAGCCCATGCGAGTATTTCGATGTCCTTTGTAGCGTTAGTAGAAGCATGTCTTGGATTGTTTTTATCTAAATAGACGTTAATCAAACGCGCTTGTGTAAAACTAGACGCAATCGAGTCTAAAACTAATGCGTATAATTTAACGCGTTTTTTACGAGTCATTTTTTTTAAACACAAATTTCCTCTCGGGTTTATTAATTCCGACCCTTTTAATTCAGCCCGAACCGGAAAACCAAATTGAGTTTTGACGTTTCGTCGAATATCAACCATCATTGTTAAGTAATTCCGCCATTCGTTTGCCGGAATGATTAAACCGGATAATGCAAAATATGGACTCGGTTGTTCAGACGCGGGCTTTGTGCTATCCGGCCATCCCGGATCACCAGATTCATCGATATACATCAGATACATAATTACTGTGTCTCTTCATCCTTTCTTTTCAGAAATTCATCCTCGTTAATGCTTGGCAACTCCATCTCCTCAACTAGCGTTTTTCCCGGCAACATGATAGTATCCCAACTTTCACGAATTTCTTTTCTATCGTCATATCCAGGAGTTCTGGCTTTTAGCATATTAGCATGGCTGCCACCAAAAATAAGACAAGCATAGAATGCGCTTCGCGATTTCGGTCCTAGGTAAAGACAATTTTTCTGCCACCATGTCTCGGCTTTTTGGATAACATCGTTTAGATTATTTTCCTTATAAATAATTGGATACAATTTCCGACCATAATGTAAATGCCTGCTGATGAGCTTCAAGCCTCTTGTCTAGCGCCGCTAATCGCAGTTGTTTTTTATAGTTCGTCTCATTGACAAAATACGAAAAGAAACCCGAAATTAGCGCGCCGACTGTAACCCCAATCATACCAATCGCGGACTTTGAATCTACGAAAGCTGTCAAAACTAAAAACCCGATTAAAATGAGAATTAATACCAGCCACATCCAATGTTTCCAGAAAAATTTCTTTATACAGATTGCCAGTTTCATCAAAGTCTCCGTTTCCTACAATTCAGTCTTGACATAGTTCCACTTCCAATCTTCCCAATTTTGTATGAGCCCGGCTTTTACCGGATTATTAAGGGTATAAACGACTATTCGGTCACATTCACTCTGATTTCGAACGACGTGATCATAACTTTCATGTTGCCAGAACGCTCCCCGGCGATGCAATATTTTATTGGCTTTAAAGGCTGTCCGCCACTTTAATCTCTGTAGAATTTTATATGTAGCGTATGTCATGTAGGTCGAACAGAATAGATCAGTTAACTTGGATGCTTGCTCAGAATTTTTTTGATTTTCAAATGGTTCTGTTCGACCTAATGGTTCGCTGACTTTGTTGGTCGAACAAGGATTACCGGATATATATGAATCTTCAACTTCATCTGATAATTCATCTCTCAATTTTGTTCGTCCTACTGATAATTCGGTGATACTTTCTGTTTGACCTACAATTTTAGTCAGTGGAAGAATTACCAGATGTACATGATTCGGCATGATGCAATAGGCAATTAAATCGTACATTTTACCGTCCAGAAAATGGATCTCTTCTGAAGTCATATCTGCAACCTCCGGATTAGAAAGCCAAATCGGTCCTTTGGAATCAGCATGAAGTAATTGGTCAAACTTCCCAAAGTATTTCTTCCACAGGACTTGGAGTTTATCATATCGTTCAGAACCATCTGTGGTTTTCTCTATGATCTGGGCTTGAATATAAAAATCACTTTTTAGTTTTTCTAAGACTTTTCGTGGTAGTGTACCAGCAAGCCGAAAAGTAACGAAAAGCGTCGCATGTTCGGGTTGGAAGTGCGGTAAATGACGACGGTAAAAGTATTTGTATTCATTATTTCTGTTGGTCGAACAGAGGTTATCGAATTCATTTACATTTTTCGCTTTGGTCTGTGATTCATCGATGGATTCTGTTCGACCTACCGAGTTCGTATTGTTGGTCGAACAGAGGTTATCAATCAAGTTTAATCTTCTCTCGTCATCCTTTACCATTTCTATTATCTCTGTTCGACCTACAAATAAACTACACACTCCTTGCCTTCACCAACTTATCATTGATTACTTTTTATCACAATATCGCATCCAAGAAGTTCAGCACGACAACATAACCGAAAGTGGATTTTTGCGCCAGTACCGTACCAGTTTTCATCATCGATCCGGGTCTTTCCGGCAACGCTGTCATCATTATACTCAATAATAGTACCGTTATCGTAGCGGTAGAGTGGGTACAATCCTATATGGCTTGTTTCCCCGTAGGATGTCGATATATCTGAAAAATGCAATTCGAAGGTTTTCCTGAATATATTAATTATCTTTACTGTAGTATTTTCAAGAAGTGCTATATAATAGCGGTTAAGATGAATTCCACACCAGATATTAAAACTTCGTTCCCGGATAAATTTATTCGGACTTTTTTGGATTATTAAGAGTGACTGCAAAACATTTTTATAAAGCATTTCGTCATCAAGTTTATCCAGTAGAAAGCCAAATCCAATGATGAAATTGCGTTCTTTTATGTAGTCCGTGAACTCCTCCAGAGCATTGACTTTTTTCACCATATCAGCCTTTTTAGATTTATTTTTCATTCATTACATCCTTTTCACTGACCAATTTTACTTACGCTGAATGATTTTTTAATCAGATCAAGTTTCATCTTTATTCAAAGTACAGTTCTCCTGCCATTCACATAAAATAATCCTGGCAATCCTAAAATCCTGTGAATCCCGGTGCAGACATTTTACACACTCCTTGCCTTCGTCAACCGGTTCTGCACCAACTCACAAACCGCCCAATAGACCTCGTTCCGCTCGTCCTGTGTCAAGCCCAGCGCATCGAACACTATATCGTCAAGCGCTTTGCGATCTGGTAAGGGATTGGGTCTCTGAGTTTTTAATTCAACACTCTTATCAAGTCCACATTCTTCATAAATGCTCAGTAATTCTCGGTCCAAGAGTCTTATTTTGTTATTTGGTAAAAAAATGGGATCAATCATTAAAAAATCGTTGACTTCATACACCATCAGACTTCTTGCTCCGAGTCCCAAGCCTGATCGACACAATATTTCCGAAAAGAGCGCTTGTACAGTTGAATTTACAGAATTCCGAAATGATACATCTGCTTTAGCAAAATAAAGTCGGCAATCAGACATCATTAATTCGTATGAAACGAAACAACCAATCCTATCATTTGTTTCTTTAGTCCAGAAAACATTACCGTATAAATCTTTTGGACAACTATACCATAGTCTTCTATTTACAACAGATTCATTTTGATCAAATCCCTGTCTCTCTCCCCACTCGATATAGCTCAGCGCGTTAGTTCCTTTTAGTTCGGCTTTAGTTTTGTGGCACATGAAGATTTTGTACTTCAATTGTGTTGGGTCGATCAGGATGCTTTTACACTCGCGCGGGCTTTTGATCACTGGTTTCAGAAACTCTTGCTCGATTCCCCACTCAGTGATCTTGTCTTTATCGAGGTAGAAGAACTCATTGGCGCCGGTTTTGATACCGAAACGCACTTCAGCAATGTCGCCAAGCCGCACGAGTTTGCCTTTTCCTTTTTCCAGAATCTTGTAGTAGATGTCCGGCGCACGCAGATATTTGCCGCCCCATTTGTCGCCGGTGTAGTTGTTGGTCGAACAGAGGTTGCTGAAATCTTTTTTGTCTTTCGATTTGGTTCGTGATTTACCGAAAGTTTCTGTTCGACCTACTGGTTCTACTGGTTCGCTGACGATGTTGGTCGAACAGAGGTTATCGAAATCGTCGGGCTCTTTCGCTTTGGCCAGTACATTTTCGACCGATTCTGTTCGACCTACAGTTCCACCTTCAAACAATTCGAGCGGCGTTTTGACGTTGATACGATATTCCGGTGTCGTTTTCATTTCACCGGCAGATTCAATTTCCTCGAAAATGACCGGGTCGAGGACATTTTCATAAGGCGTCTTGAACATGACAAATTTGACTTGCTTGTCATTGACGACCTTTTCCTGCGGATTGCCGAACAGGCAAATGACGGTGTTGACATCGGCGGATTTGAAAGTACGTTTGACCTGGTTGTCCATTATGAAATGGATCGGGACGTTTTTAATAAGGAATTCCTGTAAATCCCGGCCGTAGCCGACGTCAAGCCAGGAATTAGAAGTGACAAAACAGAAACTGCCACTGGAATTAAGCAGGGAGAGTCCGTGCAGATAGAAATAGACGTAGAGGTCGTTTTTGGCATTGAGCGGCTTGAGGAGTTTATCGTTCCTTTTACTCTTAAAATAATCCGGGAATTTTTCATAGACAGATTGCATCAGTTTGTTTTTATAGGCGCGTTTGCGTTCTCGCCAAACATCTTCAGAAAAATTCTCTCTATTTTCCTTTGGATCGGCGATCAATTCCTGCCGGACATAAGGCGGATTGCCAAGTACAATGTCGAAACCTTGCTGATCCCCTTCAAAGATTTCGACGAAAGCAATGTCCCAAACAAATGGCACGTTCATAGGATTTGTTAGTTTTTCCCGCATTGCATGCAGTTTTTCCAGTTCCGTCTGTTGTGCTTGTTTTGCCTGTTCGTATTGTTCGCGCAGGAAGTTTAGTTGCTCTTTTTTATCTCCCGGCTCGTTGGTCAGCAGAGACAATTGTTCCGAATCCGGCTGTTCTATGATCTGGTTGATTCGGTGGATTTCCTTTCGGATTTTTTCTGCCTGATGATCGATGATGGCGTCAAAGATGTTCACTTCTTCGCGGTGGATAGATTCCTTGGTATGAAATTTTCCTGTATTATCGTTAAAGAAATATTTCAGTTTCTCGGATTTAAGGGAGGTAATCCTGCCTTTGATATAAATAGATAAATTCGATGTTTTCAACTGCGTCAGGTTCAAATTTCCGATTTGTTGTACCAGCGAATCGCCCTGACGGATTTTAAATGTCAAATTGGGTAAAAGTGCTTCAAGCGTGCGTTCTTCGACCTTCAAGTCGGTTTCAACGACTAACTGAAGCCAGAGACGCAATTCGCATACAGAAACAGCCCATTCCATGACATCTACGCCATAAAGTGAATTGGCGATGATTCGTTTCTTCAGGTCATATTCGCGTTCATGCGTTCCAATCTGGTTATTGGCTCTTTTTGACAAATCGGTTATTATTGAAAGCATTCCGACAAGAAATGAGCCGGAGCCGACTGCTGGGTCGAGAATGGTTACGGTTCTGAGAAATTGATCGATTTTTCCCCAAAGATTTTGATGAGTGACTCTTTCATCGACGGAGTTCTTTTCATCTTCGGAGAAAGCGAAAATCAATTCGTAGAGCAAATTGCGGTGTTCTTCCCCAATTTCTTTTGTCATTCGATCAACTAACGCGAGACTGCACATGAGTCTGATTTCCGTGCGTGGTGTATAGAAAACGCCGGCTTCGCCGCGCTCGTCAATCTCGTCACTAACGTTGACCAACGATTCATAAACCTTTCCGATCATTTCCGGGTCAACAGCAACTTCCTGATCGATGGGCGAGTCTTCGGTGATCGTGAAGTTGTAACTCTGGAAGAAGTTCAGGATTTTCTCAAATTGGGCATCAGTAATCAAGCATTTATAGTCGTTAAAAGAGTCGTCTGTTGGATTTTGGGTAAACAATCCACCATTCAGGAAAGGTGCCATTTGCAGAACAGCGTCGAGTTCCTTCGGCATCCACGCCGGATGAGAATATTTGTGATTCAGTGATTCAAAGAAAAGAACCTTGAGCCAATCACTTGCAAAGGAATCTTTGGGACGATCTGATTTGCGATAGGTATCCCAATAATGTTTGAAAAATTCCACGTCATCACCGAGCCACCGCTTTTTCTGAATGAAGTAGAAAAACATGATCCGACTGAGAAACTGGATCGTGAATTTATGAGCGAATATTTTGTCATCGGTTTGTTTAAAAAGGCTGGATTTAAGAGCCCTGAATATTTCGACAAATTCTTCGAAAAACTTCTGCGTAACCTGTTCTACATCGAAAGCTTCATCATGCTGATTTTGCAAAGCAAGCGGAGAAATCTTCTCGTCGTGTATTTTGAGGTGACTGATCCTTTCGGATGCAGTATGTAAGCGTTCGGTATCACCGATCCGAATTCTGCGGATGTATTTCCGCTTTTCAGGTTTTTGATTTTCTTCGGTTTTATCGGCAATCAACTTCACATTGACAAAATCCCAATACGTATCATCCGAATTCGAGAAAACGGTGAGATTGTAGGGAAATTTTTGATTTATCTGGTTCAAAATAATCCGTTCGTCCGTTCTGCGCAATTCAGATGATTTAAGACGAATCCAGAAAATTTTGAAGTCGCTACATCCCGCAAAGAATTCAATTTTATCTACAACTTCCGATTGTGATCGAGCAAGTTTCTGAATAATTATTTGGCCGTCTTCTCGCTGATAATCATAACCTAATCGCGTAAAGAGATCAATAAGGGCTTTCTCTTTTTTAATAGACAATTCATTGAGCAACTAATACGTAATCTGATGTATTCCGTCCACTTGTTAAGTTACCTTTTTGTTTTAACGCTTTGCTCTCATTATCATTTTTTCAAGACTTCAAAAGAATTTTAATCTATTATTTTTATTAACGCAAGCTATAATCTATTACTCCAAAAATATTGTGTACTGTTATCAAATCTGAATATCAAAAAAATTATTGCGAAATCCAATCTTCCAAATAATGATAACAATTCATCCGAGTGGATAGGTATTTATTTATGGTCTTAAAACCTGATGACCAGATAGAAATATTTACCTATTGAAAATGAATATTCCACTTTGCTTTATGGCGAGGCGTCATTATTTTTATCTCGTGAAGCGTTCGGTGATTATTACAGTGATCTTACTTGAGTGGTTTCAACTGCCGACCGCTCAAACTCTCGATAAAATCTCAGACTTTTTTTCCAATCCGATCGAGTACCGGATGCCGCTTTTATTGACACCGTTCGAGTTCAAGGTGGGAACACAACTCGTCAGTCTGTTCGGTTCTCCGTTGTCTTTCGATTCGACGGAAACGTCGCTGGAGAATTCCGATCTACTATTTTATCGGTCGCTGTACCGGTTCGAACTCGATCTGTTGAAGTTCAACTTTCTGCGCTATCTTATCCCTCAAAATCTATTCGATTTTCAGACCGGATTCGGCGGAAGTTATACGACGCCGCTTGTCAGATTGAGCCTGCCGGACGGCTGGAATGACGAAAGTCCTAAAGACGGAACACGCCTGTTCTATTCGCCGCGGATTCTCGAACTAAATGTCAACCAGTCTGTCATTTTTCAATGGTCGGAGCGATTTTGCAACACCGTACAGTTCAACTATGGCAAGTCACTCGTGACTGCTTATCGCTCGCTCGGCGGCGATCGATTCCTCGACCGGCAGAAAACGACCTGGTCGATCGCGGTCGGAATGAAAATGTTCATGCGGAAAGGACAGCGCTTCAAGGAAGCGTACGGCGTCGAGGTCAAATACGTTTCTGCCAATTTCGATCGCTTGGACGATCCGAAACGACTCAGTCCGCTGACCGGAATGAACTTCAACAGCCTTGGCGTTTATCTGACATTCAGTTCGATGTTCGGCGGCTACGCAACGGTCGGTGACGACGCAATAAAATTGTACAAATCGGGAGATTACATCGCCGCTAAAGCCAATTTTGAAGAATTACTCCGTGGTATTCCAAGTCATCCGCGACGTTTTAGGGTGCGCCGAATGATTCAGGATTGTATCAACCAGATGCCTTATCAGAATGTCGCGCTCGCAGAAGGATTCATCGAGACGAAAAATTTCACAAAAGCCGCGAATTATCTGGATCAGGCTAAAACAAAAAATATCGCCGATCTGGATTCGGTGATTACGAAAGACTTCCAGAAAATAACGGAATACTTTATCCATGATATGGATTCACTCTTCATTGCAAATCAACTCGACGCGGCGGAAAATTTACTGAAAAAGGTCGAAATCCTTCCGATTCCCGACATCACCAGCCTGGCTAATGAATACTGGAGCGAGATTTATTTTCACCGCGGTGCGCTTTTTACCGAATACGGCATCTGGGATAGAGCGATCGCCGGTTTCGATCAGGCCGTTAAAAAGCATCCGCCGATCCGGGAGCGCGTCGATCCGTGGCTATTGAAAATCGCTTATGGTTATCTCAACGACGCCAATAAATCCATTGACGCAAAAGACGTCGAATTGGCGCTGGAATCCTTACAACAGGCGACGCGAGTCCGGCCGGATATTCAGTTCATCACCAAAGAACCGATCCAGATTCTCGAAGACGGCGTCCGCGCTCTGCAAAAAGAGATGGCTGTTCAAAAATTGAAAGAAACATCGCGTCAACGTCTTCCGGTCACTCCCAAAATCCGGCCGGAACCGGAAGTCGGCATGCAGGAAGAGATCGTTCTGAAGATGCTGGGAAATCCATCGACAATTACCAAATACACCGACCATCTGAAACACCTGTTCCAGTTCTGGGAATATTCCTACACGGATGGAAGCGAAAAACAGTACTATTTTCGCGACGGAATCTTATTCAAGATCGAAGCGGAAAAGCCTGGTATTCCGGAATGATTTTTCTGGATTATATCTGAAATCGTGATAAATTCGCGCCATGAAAACTATCTACACCGACGGCAGTTGTAAAGGAAATCCCGGACCCGGCGGATGGGCAGTCGTCGTTCTCGACGATTCGCAAGCCCTGCAAAAGTTCGGCGGTTTCGACCCGACAACGACCAATAACCGAATGGAATTATCGGCGGCGATTGCCGCGCTGAAATTGCTCGACCGGAACGAACCGGTAACCATTTTTACGGACAGCGAATATGTCAAACTCGGCATCACACAATGGCTGAGAAACTGGAAGTTGAAAGGCTGGAAAACAGCCAATAAACAAAACGTCAAGAACCAGGATCTCTGGCAGGCTCTCGACGCGCTGAATCATCCCGGAATTATCTGGAAATATGTTGCCGGTCATTCGGGAAACGATTACAACGAACTCTGCGATCGAATCGCCAAAGGAATGATCGACGCTCAAGGTCGGGAAACCGACCTGCTGAAATAAATTTTCACGAACTCAGTTTAACGTATTTGGCCACGATTGTTTTCTGACCGGCTGATCGAAACATAATGTGAAGTTTCGCATTCGGTCCATAACCATCCATCGCGAAGACTTTCCCTGCTCCGAAAATCTGATGTGTAACGATCGACCCAACCTGGATTTGCCGTCCGGATTCCGGCGCGGCGGATGGCCGCTCAGGCGAATCCACCACGTCATTGGTTTTTCTGAAGTACGCTTTTCGCGGTTGACGGCTGGCGGAAATGACATTTTCCTTGCGGGATTTGACCTGAATGAGTTCGGGCGGAATCTCCGAAAGAAAGCGTGACTCCGACGAATATTTCGTTTCACCTGCGTAAGTGCGATAATCCGAACTCGTGAGGAAAACTTTCTCCTTTGCCCGCGTCAGTCCAACATAGAAAAGTCGCCGCTCTTCTTCGATGCTTTTTTCTCCCATGTCGCGTTCCATCGGCAGAAGTCCCTGATTGAGTCCGCAGATAAAGACGACAGGAAATTCCAACCCTTTCGCGCTGTGTAAAGTCATGAGCGAAACGGCATTTTTAGTGTCTTCCCACGAATCGATCTGGGTGTTCAGCGCGACTTTTTCCAGATACGATTCCAGCGTCGGATTTTGTTCGTCGGAGCAGAATTTGGAAATATCGTTGAGTAATTCATCGACGTTTGCCAGCCGTTCCAAAGCCTCTTCGCCGCCCAACTCTTTAAAATAATCGCGGAGCCCCAGTTCAAGAACGACGATTCTCGACCATTCCTCAAACGAAAGCGTCGTGCGGCTGGACTGAATTCGCAAAACCATCTGATAAAATTGCGCCAGCGCCTGAATCGATCTCGGACTGAGTTCGAAACTGTCCACATGAGCCAACGACTCATACAAGGATAAATGATTCTTCCGGGCAAAGGCTTCGACGTATTCGAGTGTCGTTTTGCCGATGCCTCTCGGCGGAAAATTGACGATACGTTTGAAATTCACGTCGTCTTTCGGATTGCAAAGCAGGTGAAAAAAAGCCAGCGTGTCTTTGATTTCCTTCCGGTCATAGAACTTCACGCCGCCGACCAGCACATAGACGATATTATTTCGGCGGAGAATATCTTCCAGCACGCGTGATTGCGCATTCGTCCGGTATAAAATGGCGAAATCCTTGAATTTCCGCTTGGAATGTAAAATTTCATTTTGGATGCTGGACGCGATGCGCGCGGCTTCGTCATATTCGTCCTGAGCCTGAATTTTACTTAGCAGTTCACCTTCCTGATTCTCCGACCAGAGCGTTTTTTTTGCCCGATTGACGTTGTTGGCAACGACTGCGGAAGCGGCTTTTAGAATCGTGTTCGTCGAACGGTAGTTTTGCTCCAGTTTGAAAACTTTCGCCTTGGGAAATGCATCCTCGAACCGGAGAATATTCTCGATGTCGGCGCCGCGCCAACTGTAAATGCTTTGATCGTCATCACCGACGACACACACGCGCCGGTGTTTTTTTCCAAGCGCGTCAATGAACAAAAACTGCGGTTTATTGGTGTCCTGATATTCATCGACGAGAATGAATTTGAATTTCCGGCGATACTTTTCGAGAACTTCCGGATACGCGGAAAAAATCTTGAGCGGGAAAATGAGCAGATCGTCAAAATCCAGCGAATTCGCCTGTTTCAACGCTTCCTGATAATGAGGATAAAGCTGTTTGACCAGCAAATCCGGTAAAATCCCTTTTCGCGGTTGATAGGATTCCGGCTCGATCCATTTGGATTTCAGACTGGAAATTCTCGATAAAATATTTTGCGGCGTGATGCCTTGCAAGATGATCGACCGTTCCGCGATAACCTTCTTCATGAGTGACAACTGGTCGGCTTCGTCATAGATCGTGAATCCGGTCGTAAAGCCCAACGGTTCGATTTCACGACGGAGAATTTGCGCGCAGATCGAGTGAAAGGTGCCAATCGTCGCGGAGCGGACTTTATTTCCGACATAGTTTTCGATCCGCGAACGCAACTCCTTGGCGGCTTTATTGGTAAAAGTAACGGCTAAAATATGTTCCGGCGAAACGATCTGCTGTTCGATGAGGTAGGCGATTTTGTGGGTCAACACCTTCGTTTTTCCGCTTCCCGCGCCGGCAAAGATCAAAGACGGTCCGCCGACATAGGTAACTGCTTTAGCCTGTTCGGGATTCAATCCCGTTAAAGGATTCAATTCTTTTTCTCCTTTGTTGATTCCAATGCCACCTGTTTTCGGATTCGTTGCAGTCTTTGTTTGGCTCTCAGAAAACTCTGGTAATCGTTGGTAAACGTATGGGTTCCGTCGCCGTTGGCGACCATATAAATATATCTCGTTCTCGCCGGGAATATTGCGGCGTAGATGGATTTTCGTCCCGGATTGTTCACCGGTCCTTTCGGCAATCCTTTGAATCGATACGTGTTGTACGGCGAATCGATGCTCAAGTCATTTTTATAGAGTCGGCGCGGCCCGTCCGGGATGATGTACTGGACGGTCGGATCGGATTCCAATTTCATGCCGCGTCTTAAGCGATTGTAATAAACGGACGCAACGATCGCTCGTTCTCCGTCGGTCTTGCACTCGCCTTCGACGATCGACGCCATTTTTAAAACATCGTGAAGCGACCTGCCGGATTTCTTAATCGCTTTTAACAACGTATCGTTCACTACTTCGTGGAAACGTTCGACCAGCGTGAACAAAACGTCATCAGCGATTTCCGAGTTGCTGAAGTCGTAGGTGTCCGGGAACAGGTAACCTTCGAGAGTCGGCGCCTGAACATTCAAGTCTTTCGCGAAGGTCGCGTCGTTGGCTCTTTGCATGAATTCGAGCGAATCCAGACCGATCCGTCGGTTCAATAATCCTGCGATATTTTTCGCCTGAAATCCTTCCGGGATTGTGATCCGAACCGTGTGAATATTTTTGTCGGACAATGTTTTGATTAAACTGCGATACGTCCGGTCTTCGGCAAAGCGATACCGCCCCGCACGCAGGGATTTGCTCCGAAACATCAATTTGGCGACGATAATAAAGCCTCGCGGATAGTCGATAATCCGTTTTTCGGCGAGCAAATTCGCGATGCCGGAAAGACTCGTTCCTTTGGGAATCGTGACGACTTTCCGGGCATTTTCCGTGTAAACGGGCAGGTTGAGAATGGTAAAACCGATGGCAAACAGCATGACAAGCCCAAGCGCGATGACCGACAAGGCCGCTTTATTCCGGGCGGTTTGGCGTTTGGACAATTTACGTTTCAGCTGTTTTCGTAAAGCAGTGAGTTTCTGATTCATATTTCCGGTGGTTTAGGTCCGAAAAGGCATCGGAATGAATGTGAGGACGAAAATCGCCAGCGTGATTACACCGAGGATGATTTCACGACGGGAAAGCGGCGCATGATCTTCGATAATCGGCGGATGTTTGACACGAATGAGAAAGAAAACGAGCGCCGCCCAAACGATCCAGTTCACGGAAAAAATACCCAGAATCAGGATGGCGGCGAGCGAACCGTATGCGACTTTAGGATACCAATCACCCAGAAGCGCAAAGGCGATGTGGCCGCCGTCCAATTGTCCGATCGGCAGCAAATTCAGCATTGTAACCAGCATTCCGATCCATGCCGCGAAGGCGATCGGATGCAACATGATGTCCTGTGCTTCGGTCAACCCGGGATAGAGAATGGCAGTCGCTATTTTCATCAGCAGAGAGTCGCCCAGCGAAATGCCGCCGGCGTTAGCAATATCGGTCACTGTCGAGAGCGACAATCCGATGAACAGAGCCGGTAATGCGACGATAAATCCGGCCAGCGGACCGGCGGCGCCGATCTCGACTAATGCCAGCCGATTCCGGACCGGCGAACGCATTTTGATAAACGCGCCGAACGTCCCAATGAATGTCGGAGCCGGAATGAAATAGGGCAATGTTGCATCGACGTGATGTTTTTTCGCGGTCAGAAAATGTCCCAACTCGTGTACGCCGAGGATCAGCATTAACGTCACGGAAAATGGAATTCCTTTCCAGAGTTGATCGAAGTCTTTGATTGGATTGACGCCTTCCATCATCGCTCCGGCGAGGATTGTCGTGACGATTGTCGCCAAAAACAGGATCAGATGAATCGAAGGTCGCCTGGCTGGTTTGATAACCGGTTTGACAATGAAAACGTCGATTCCGTCAGACGATTTTCTTTGTATGGAACGAACAAGATGTCTCGATCTTTTTCTGACTTCTCTCAGCGTGACGCCGGAAAAGAGGAAGCCTTCCAGCAACAGGTTGTCGCTTTCGTCGCGAGCCCGAATGATCTGCATCCATTGTCCAAGGTGGAAAATTATTTCCTGTCTTTTATTTTCGTCCATGCGTCCTGTATCGTATCAATCATCAAATTGACTTGGGGAACTTACAATTCAATTGACAGGAAATCAAAGGTAAAAAAAGCGACATTTTGGGCATCAATCCGACTGAAAGCGTTTGGTTTTTTCGGAGCGTTCACGTATTTTAGCGCCCGATAAATTTTTCGGAAGATATTTAAAGACCAGATCGAACGTGATTACTAAATTTCAAAATATCATCCCATCGTTTAAAACCCGGTGGACGATTGAAGGCGGATATGCCGAAGTTCTTCACATCGCATTTCCGCTGATCTTGAGCACCAGCGCCTTATCGCTCCAACATTTTATCGACCGGTTATTTTTAACGTGGCATTCTCCCGAAGCCGTCGCCGCCGCGATGCCTGCCGGTATTTTAAACTTGGCTCTGATCAGCATTTTCGTCGGTACGGCAAGTTACGTTGGAACCTTCGTCGCTCAATACACCGGTGCAGGGAACGACCGGATGATCGGCATTTCAGTTTGGCAGGGGATTTATATTTCACTGTTCGGCGGATTGTTCTATCTGATTTTCATTCCGCTTGCCGGCCCGATATTTTCCGCCGTTCATCACGCGCCGCTGGTTCAGAATTACGAGACGATTTATTTCAAGGTGCTGACATTGGGTGCGTTTCCTTCCATCGCTTCGGCGGCATTGACCGGATTTTACGCCGGACAGGGAAAAACATGGCCGGTTTTGTGGATCAATCTTGTCGCCACGATAGTCAATATAGTCGGTGATTATCTGTTGATTTTTGGAAAATTCGGTTTCCCGGCAATGGGCATTCAAGGCGCTGGTATCGCAACCGATCTATCATTACTGACATCGATGATTCTCTTTATCGTTCTTATTTTCAGATCGGAACGGAATCGCCGGCAATATGCGCTGAAAAACTGGAAATTCGACCGCAAGTTATTCGGAAGACTGATCCGGTTCGGATTACCGAGCGGCGTCCAGTTTTTTATCGATATGGCCGGATTTACGGTGTTTCTCTTTATCATGGGAAGACTCGGAACGACTCAGTTAGCCGCCACCAACGTGGCGTTCAACATCAATAATCTCGCTTTCATGCCGATGATGGGATTAGGAGCGACGGTCTCTATTTTGGTCGGGCAGTACCTCGGAAAAGACCAGCCGACCTTAGCGGAGCGAAGCGTCTATTCCTGTTTTCATCTTACCTTTATTTATATGTTTTCGATATCCGTCGCCTATTTTTTCTTCCCGGAATTTTTCATGATCCCGTTCGATTCCAAAGTGAATCCCGAACAGTTCCGTCCGGTGCGCGAGATCGCCGTCGTGTTGCTGAAATTCGTCGCGGTTTATTCCATCTTCGACACTCTGAACATCATTTTTGCCTCAGCGATCAAAGGCGCCGGCGATACACGGTTCGTCATGATCATGTTGGTGTTTCTATCATTCGGCTTGATGGTCATTCCGACATATATCGTCGTCGTCATTTTGAAGATGAACGTCTATGCCGCGTGGGCGTGCGCTTCGCTCTATGTCATTACGCTCGGATTGATCTTCTATGCTCGGTTTCTCAATGGTAAATGGAAATCCATGCGCGTGATCGAGACCGTCATACCAATCATTACGCCATCCATGCCTGATTTGCCGACACCCGACTAATAATGAAAAGAGCCGGCTATTAACCGGCTCTTTTTCTATCATCGAGAGGCAAATGGGAGTTAGTTCTTTTTCGGCTCTTCAGGCTTCATCATTCCGCCCTCGCCTTTTTGGCATTCCTTCATTCCGGAATCTTTACCTTTCATCTCACATTTCTTGTCGCGCATGCGGTTTCCCTTCATGTCGTATGGCTTTCGACCCATCGGGGGCATCATTTCACCCTTCATGCCACACCCTTTGGGTTCCATGTGCTTGATAAAAACCTTCTTCTGATCGGGCGTCAATTTGTCCATAACGGCGAACTGATGATCGACGTGCAGTTGATCGACTTTCAATTCGATTTTGTTGATCTTGTCTAATTGAGCCTTTATTTTTTCTTTGGCGGGATTGTCGTCTTTGTAGAGCTTCAACAGTTCGAGATTCTCTCTCTGGAGTTCAGCCTTAATCATGACCATTTCTTTTTGCTGATCGATTTTGAGTTTCTCGATGTCGCTCTTTTGTTGGTCGGTGAGTTTCAGATCGTCCATCATTTCGCCCATTTTTTGGCAATTGCCCTGAGCAAATGAAACCGACGCAAAGATCGCGAAGACTAACATAAGCATTCCGATTTTACTCATGACTTTCATACATTTTCCTTTCATTCGATTTTTGGCGAGTTTGCCGCCTTTTGTTTATGAAGTTACATTCAATTTTCAAAATACTTAGATTTAGACGCAGTGTGGTTATAAAGGTTACCTTAAAATTTTTCGCTGATTTCATCGAAGGACGATGAATTTTCGCCGGATAGCGTCCTGTCCCTGTTTGAGAAGCAGAAAATAGATTCCGGAACCGACGCATTCGCCATGGCGGTCTTTTCCATCCCAGTACGTCACATTCAGCCCGACATTGCCGGAAGAAAATGAAAATGCGCGAATCTCGCGTCCGAGGATATCGAAGATTTTCAACTCCGCGGAACGATCCTTCGGCAA